>Ga0105356_10000162_pt1 | contig 57639 bp, 64 predicted proteins | sample GOMGulsemesocosm_3_FD_83502 | JGI IMG/M metagenome (GOLD analysis project Ga0105356, IMG submission 83502) | Methane-oxidizing microbial communities from mesocosms in the Gulf of Mexico - GOM9D Gulf of Mexico | ecosystem: Environmental > Aquatic > Marine > Cold seeps | place: Gulf of Mexico...
CAACCCGTTTGTTTAACGGGCTTTCAGCCACATAGCGTAGCAATGCTGACATAGGGCTATGAGGAGCATCAATATAGAGCTCTAGAGACGTTTTACGGCAATTAGGGATTACCGCCTTAGCCGAGCGGGGCTTTATACCAAAAACCTCTGCGGCCTGTGTCTCCACCTCCATGCGAACACCATCCATATGGAATGTAGCCTCTAGATTTTCAACAATGGGCCAAGCCTTAGCATAGCTAAAAGTAGCATCTGCGATCTTTGCATCAACACGAAAAATAGCGTCACTATTTTCACGCGCTAGCTCATTCACGTAACCCTTAATATAGGCGTCGGCATCGACCACGCGTCCACCGATGAAGGCTTGCTCAAACCAAGCCAAGGTGCCTGGTTTCAAAAAAGTGGGAATATAGCGCATGGTTTGTGATACATCCCCATTTTCCGCACTCGCATTTAGCGTTAAGAACGGCTTCTTGCCTTTGGCAAAGCGTATTTCAACATGGCTATGGGTTTTAATGTCTGCCGTATCTAAAAACAATGAAGGAGCGACCATCACCCAGTCACCATTGTCCTTGTAAAAATTCAAGCGTGTTGATAGCCGCTGCACAGAAAAAACTTCGCGGAACAAACCCGCACTATCAAATTTAAACGCTTGATCTTTAATATCGAGACTTAAAGTATCTTGCTTTAACAGTATATCCGCACTTAAACCTGAGATACCTGGCAGCTTATCGACAGCTTGCAGTGAAAGCTCTTGTATCTTAGCACTCGCATTCCAACCATTATGGCTATCCCAGCCCGCAAAAAAATCCTGAAGCTTGCCGTCAGCCTGCATTGCAGCAAGCCTGCGTGACCAGGGCTTTGGCAGCGGTGTCAGTGCTTGCACTAACTCACTGCTGCGAGATAAATCTAGCTCTGTAAAGTGTAAACCCCAGCTTAAACGATCAGAAAAGGCTAACTGCAGCCCCAAGCCTTGCAACATACTGAGGTCTTTTTCGCCCACGGTCAGCGGCGAACTCATGGAGATATCTAGCTTACCTGTTTGGCTATCGGCATAGATAGGGCTCTGCCAGCGCAAAGTCTCTCCACCCACAAAATCAGCTTGTAAGTCTAGCTCCCCGCGAGAAGAGGCTATGCCATTTAGGTTCAACTGTAAGCCCAAGTCCAGAGCAAAATAGCCCTTCTCTATCAGCAGGCTGTCGGGCAAATACGGCTTTAACCCTTGCAGCTGCACAGGGGGGATATTGACATCAATCTTACCCTGCCATGTTTTAGGGCTATTTAAATCCCCGCGCAGATCAAAGGCTATTTTAGCTTCGGCCGCCAAATGCTGGGGAGGAAGTAGCTTTAACAGACCGTGGTAACGGCTTCCACTAGAAGTAAGGTTAAGTTCTATATCAGAAAAATCTAACTGTGTATCCTTGCCTTCATTGCGTATAACAAAGCGGGCATTACTCAATGACACACTTTTGTGGCTAAGCAGTGAATCCCAGTCTATCGATAGCGGTTTATCACTTTTCTGAGGCAACTGTAACCCTGGCAAATAAAACTGCCCCTCGGGGGTTTTAGCCACAACAATATTTAAGCCATCTATTTGTAAGCTGCTGGGGGCAAAGCTGCCCGCTCGCAACATGTCCAACATGTTTAGACCCACCGATAAACGCTGCAACTTTTGCGTGGCCGCTTCCGCGTGCTGAATGCGGATATCCAATAAATCTAAATAGGGGACAAAATAATTCCAGTGAGAATCAATTCGTCCCACCATCACATCTGCGTTTAATAACTGACTTAGTTCCGTTGCCAAACGCTGACGCTGATCGTGAGCTACTGGCAGCAACAAGCGCACCGCGCCTTGAGTTAAGGCCAGCAAAATAACAACAGCAGCGACACTAAAAATAATAAAGCGGCGTAGTTTAAATAAAAAGGATTTCATACAGCGATAGATATTGCATGTAAAGAGCGCAACTCTTTACATGATCACAACATCGTATTGTTCCTGTGTATATAAAGTTTCGACTTGGAATTTAATTGGGACACTCGCGACTTCGTCAAGTTCAGCCAGGGCGCCTCTTTGCTCTTCCTGTAAAAGGTCAATCACGTCTTGACTGGCCAATACACGCAGCTGCTGCGCGTCATAGGTTCTATTCAAACGTAGAATTTCGCGGAATATTTCATAGCATACAGACTCTGTGCTTTTCACTGAGCCACTGCCACTGCAAGAGCCACAGGGTTCACATAGAACGTGCTCTAACGACTCTCTAGTACGCTTGCGTGTCATCTCTACCAAACCCAACTCAGACACATCGCACACATGAGTCCGCGCATAATCTTTCTCTAATGCTTTTTCTAGGGCGCGTAGGACTTGCCGGCGGTGTTCCACATCGTGCATGTCAATAAAGTCGATGATGATAATTCCGCCTAAATTTCTTAGACGCAATTGGCGCGCAATGCTCTGTGCAGATTCTAAATTGGTGCGATAGGTCGTTTCTTCTAAGTTGCGGTGGCCAATAAAAGAACCCGTATTCACATCTACAGTCGTCATAGACTCCGTTTGATCGATGATTAAGTAACCACCCGACTTCAGCATGACCTTGCGATCCAATGCCTTGGTGATATCGTCTTCAACACTGCACAGATCAAAAATAGGTCGATCTTGCGCGCTATAGTGCTCTAATAAAGAGCGCGCATCTGGCACGTACTTATCTGCAAAGCGGCATAAGCGCTGATATATATCCGCGTCATCAATGCGGATACGCTCTAACTGCGCCCCCGCCATATCTCGCAACACACGTTTTTCTAGGGGTAGGTCTTCATAAACCAACTCGCCCTTACCAGCCTTAGCAATGCGCTCCTGAATGGTATTCCACAGTTTGTCGAGGAATAGTGCGTCTTTATTAAAATCCGCCTCACTCGCACCTTCAGCAACGGTGCGAACGATATAGCCGTACTTTAATTCACCAGGAAACAAGGCCTGCATTGCAGAACGCAAACGTATGCGCTCTTCTTCTTCTTCAATTTTGGCGGATATACCAATGCTCTTATCCTTCGGCATCAATACTAAATAACGGGAGGCGATCGTAAGCTGGGTAGTAAGCCTGGCACCTTTGGAGCCTAGGGGCTCTTTCACCACTTGCACTAGTACCTTGTCGCCTTCTCGCAACACTTCCGTGATCAACTTGCGGCGCGCGTCCACTCCGTCCTTGGCAGGTACGTGAGCTTCGGCAATATCTGCCACATGTAAAAATGCCGCTCGCTCTAAGCCGATATCAATAAAACCTGCTTCCATACCCGGCATCACTCTCACCACCTTACCCATGTAGATATTGTTCACTACACCGCGATGGTTGGTTCGTTCCAAGTACAACTCTTGCAAAACGCTGTTTTCCAGCTGTGCAACACGAGTTTCATGGGGGGAAACATTAATTAGAATCTCTTCACTCATAGCGTCAGACCTACGGTTTTTCCTTGTAATTCCAATACTTTACATCAGCTTGCTGCAAAAGTTGTGCTGTTTCGTACAGAGGCAAGCCCATTACCGATGAATAGCTACCCTCTAAGCTCTCAATGAATACCGCTGCAGCACCTTGAATTCCGTAGCCGCCCGCTTTATCTAGGGGTTCGCCCGTACCCCAATAGGCATTCATTTCTTGCTCACTTAATGAGCGAAAACGAACTTGATTGATACTGGTAATACATTTTTCAGAGCCCTCGCCCACCAGAGCCACAGCCGTCAGCACCTGATGCGGATAGGCTGAAAGCAGGCTTAACATAGCCAAACCATCAGCTTTATCTGTCGGCTTTCCAAGCACTTGTCCATCACATAAAACAATCGTATCCGAGCCCAGTACGGGAGCCTGTTCCAGCCCATCCGCATTCACCTTAGTCCAGCCCGCCTGCGCCTTCTCTAAGGCCAAGCGTTGCACCAGCGCTTCAGGGCTCTCGCCAGGCAATACAGCCTCGTCGATATCCACAGAAAACTGCTGAAAAGACACACCTATTTGAGCCAATAGCTCGGCGCGCCTAGGGGATTGGGAGGCCAAATAAATCATGGGACTATTCTACCCCATCTAGGATGCTTACAGTTTAAAACAGAGGGGGTTAAGCGCGGTGGTAGGGGTGGTTGATCAGTACGCTATAGGCGCGATACAACGCCTCGGCCACTACGACTCTTACCACAGGGTGTGGCAAAGTGAGGTTCGACAATGACCACTGCTCATTTGCCGCCTGCCGACAAGCATTCGATAGCCCTTCCGGGCCACCAATCAACAACGCAACGTCACCCCCCTGGCTGCGCCACTCACCTAAGCGTGCTGCAAGTTTTTCTGTGGTGTGATTTTTGCCGCCGACTTCCATGGCCACCACATGGGCGCCCTTGGGGACCTTGTCTAGAACCTTTTTGCCTTCATCTTCCAGTATGCGTTTTACATCGGCATTTTTGCCGCGTTTACCCGCAGGAATTTCGTGCAGTACTATCGCGCAATCGGCAGGCATACGGCGTGCGTATTCCTCGTAGCCTGTGGTAACCCAAGCAGGCATTTTTTGGCCAACGGCGATAAGGTGGATTTTCATGCAGTGAGAAATTTATTCTGCGCGCATCTCTTCGATTGTTGGCTCGTCAATATCCCACAGCTTTTCGATATTGTAGTAATCTCGTACCTGAGGCTGCATGACGTGCACAATGATGTAGCCTAAATCTACCAAGACCCACTCACCGTCCTTCTCGCCTTCTACGCCCAGGGGCATCATGCCGGTCTTTTTGTATTCAACCACAACATTATTCGCTAGCGACTTCACATGGCGGTTAGACGTACCAATAGCCACAATCATCAAATCTGTCATCGAGGTCTTGTCGCGCACATTCACTTCAGTAATCTCGGCAACCTTTAGGTCTTCTAGGGCGGTAATGACAAGCTGCTTTAGTTCTTCAAATTTCATGGTGTCTCTTTTACTGAGGTGTAGATTGCGTTGTTGAGCAGGTATTTTCTCACATTCTGGTCCAATGCGCCCCGTACAAACTCGCCACAGGCCAGCTTTTCTCTTATTTGAGTCGACGAAATGTCTTGTTGCTGTACCGTTTTCAGTACAATTGAGCCAGCAAGCCCCTCTAGGCGCTCACATTGATAGGGTTGTAACTCAGCTGGCAAAGGCGCCTCCCAGGCATAACCGGGGCGTTGCATGACCACCAAATGGGCCAACTCTAATATACGCTGCCAGCCCTCCCACTCGGTAAAAGACTCCATACTGTCGCGCCCCATTAACCACACCAGGGACTGTTCGGGACCGTATTCCGTACGCAGCTCTTCCAGTGTGTCAACAGTATAAGAGCCGCCGCCGCGGCGGATTTCTCGATCGTCGACTTCGATGATTGAATGCGGATCGGCTGTTAGATGGCACATCGCTAGACGCTGTTCGGAGCTGCCCATTGGCTGAGGGCGATGTACTGCGACATCTAGGGGGATCATTAATAGCTTAGAGAAACTAAAATACTCCGAGACTTCTAGGGCAGGGAGGATATGGCCGTTGTGCACGGGATCGAAGGTGCCGCCTAGGATGCCAATGGGGTACATATCAATCTGCATTAAACTCGAATATGCCCTTCACCAATCACAATATACTTCTGCGTAGTTAGCCCTTCCAAGCCCACCGGCCCACGGGCGTGTAACTTGTCGGTGCTGATGCCAATTTCTGCTCCGAGCCCATATTCAAAGCCGTCAGCAAAGCGCGTAGAGGCATTGATCATTACCGATGCCGAGTCCACTTCGCGCAGGAAGCGACGCGCACGATTTAGATCTTCGGTGACAATGCTGTCGGTGTGGTGAGAGCCGTGGTCGCTGATGTGGTCCATGGCATCGTCTATATCTTTGACGATTTTAACCGCTAATACAGGGGCCAAGTATTCCTCGTCCCAATCATCCTCTGTAGCTGCATGCATTTCTGCCACCATAGAACAGGCTTCAGTATCGCCGCGCAGCTCTACGCCTTCGGCGATATACTCTTGGGCAAGCTCAGGCAGTACTAAGTGGGCAACATGCTCGTTGATCAGCAGAGTTTCCATGGCGTTGCACACACCATAGCGATGAGTCTTAGCGTTAAAGGCAATGTTGTGGGCTTTTTCTAAGTCGGCCTTGTCATCAATATATACATGGCAGATACCGTCTAGGTGTTTGATCACGGGCACCACCGAGTCCGCCGAAACACGTTCAATCAGACTTTTCCCGCCACGGGGAATGATTACGTCGATAAAGTCTTTGCCCTTCAGCATGGCACCTACCGCAGCGCGATCCGCCGTCTGTATCACTTGCACTACATCTTCGCTAAGCCCAGCAGCCGTCAAGCCTTGCTGAATGCACTGCGCTACGGCCTGATTCGAGTACAGCGCCTCTGAGCCACCGCGTAAGATGGTGGCATTGCCAGACTTCAAGCATAGGCCCGCCGCATCTGCGGTTACATTGGGACGCGACTCGTAGATAATACCAATCACACCCAGTGGCACACGCATCTTGCCCACTTCGATACCGGAAGGGCGGTAACTGCGATTGGTGATTTCGCCTACAGGGTCAGGCAAATTCGCCATTTGGCGCAGTCCTTCCGCCATGCCGGCAATGCGTTCAGCGTTTAGCTCTAGGCGATCTAACAGCGCAGCGTCCAAGCCTTTTTCACGGCCCGCAGATAAGTCCTTTTCATTTTCAGCAACTAGGCGCGCCTCATCCGCCATAATCGCATCAGCGATGGCCAACAGGGCTTTATTTTTCAAGCCTGTATCCGCACGGCTAATCTCTTTAGCGGCACGGCGGGCTTTTTTTCCAACTTCCTGCATATATGCAGTGACATCTGTAATCATTGTTTTACCTGTTGTTATCTTTCGTCACTCGGCGCATAGGCGAGTGGTTTTGGTTTTAAGCAGCGAGCACCTTGTGTCCGCTTAAATTAAGGACTAATTGTTGCAGTTCCAGCCACGGGTCGCGGCCGCGCTCTACACCTTTATTAACTCGATCTATCTCGGCGGCGTGGCGCAGCATTGCATGGCATTGCTTGGCGTTGATACGCTGTAGTGTTTTGCCAACTAAGTTTTTGCGGTTACTCCACACATTCGCCAATACACGCTGGACATTCGCCCCCTCTGCAATTTGCTCCGCCATAGCCGTCAATGTGCGCAGCTCCGTAACTAGGGGCGACAATATCTGCACGGGCTGCACACCCTCCCCTTTCAGGCCGTTGAGTATGCGTATGCAGCGCGGTGCGGCCTTGCTGCCCATAAGCGCCGAGTCAATTAAATCATAAACATTATAGCGTGCGCTATTTGCCACCGCTTCCTGTACCTGCTCCTCACTTAACTCTCCCTGCTCAACCACCAATAGCAGCTTTTCAATTTCCTGTGCTGCAGCGAGCATATTGCCTTCGACACGCTGGGCAATCAGACGCACTGCACCTTGATCGGCCTGCAAGCCTTTTTTGGCTAAGCGGTCACGAATCCAGCCGATAATTTCCGTAGCTTTCACAGGCCATACATCAATGGTCACTCCCTGGCTTTCCAAGGCTTTGAACCAGGCACTGTTTTTGGAGCGCTTGTCGATCTTGCCAGACTGAATGATCAATACCGCGTCATCTGCGGGGCGCTCGGCATAGGCGCGCAAAGCCGCCCCGCCGTCCTTGCCCGGTGAGCCACTGGGCATACGCAACTCCAGTATGCGCTGTTCGGCAAACAGCGACATCATATTGCTGGACTCCAACAGGCTATTCCAATCAAAACCCCGCGCCACATCAAATACTTCACGTTGATTAAAGCCCATTTTACGGGCGCGGGCACGGATAGCGTCTACCGTTTCCATCAACTGCAGGGGTTCGTCACCCGCCACTAAATAGATAGGCTTCAGGCCACCTTGCAGGTGTTTGTCAATTTGTGCTGCGCTTAGTCTCAAAGCAAGTCTCTATGGGCTTAATCGTTCTGAAGCGGCTATTATAGGCGCTTTATTGATGACTTGGAAAAAAGCTATGCGGATAGGCTATATAGGACTGGGAATCATGGGCAAGCCCATGGCGCTAAATATACAAAAAGCCGGCTTTGAGCTGCATATATGGGCCAGGCGGCCTGAAGCCACAGTAGATTTGCAGGCCGCCGGCGCAACCGCTCACACCAACTTACCCGCATTATCCCAGTGCTGTGATGTTATTTTTCTCAATGTCTCCGACACCCCCGACGTAGAGCAACTCATACTCGGAGATGGCGGGCTGCTCGAGCACGCCAAGCCCGGCACTATCATCGTAGACAATAGCACCATCAGCCCCGACGCTACTCGCCACATGGCCAAGCAACTAGCCGAAAAAGGCATTCACATGCTTGACGCCCCCGTTTCTGGCGGAGACGTAGGCGCTATCGCTGGCACTCTATCCATTATGGTAGGCGGCAAGGCTGACATTTTTGAAAAAGTGAAAGCAGTATTATCTGCCTGCGGCACCAACATATTGCACATCGGCGACCACGGCGCAGGGCAAATCTGCAAAGCCTGCAACCAAATTCTTGTTGCACAATCCATGGCCGCAGTTGGTGAGTCAATGCTGCTAGCCAAGGCCAGTGGAGTGGACGCCGCAAAAGTCAGGCAGGCATTGCTCGGCGGCTTTGCACAAAGCCGTATACTCGATATTCACGGCCAGCGCATACTCGATAACAACTTTGCCCCCGGCTTTAAATCTGAGCTGCATCACAAGGACATGGGCATAGCCCTAGACGCCGCCAACCAAGGTGGCCTAGAGTTACCCGGCGCACAACTCGCCGCCGAGCACTTGCAAGCCATGGTTGAACAGGGCCTAGGCGGCGAGGACTCTAGCGCCATGTGTAAGGTCATTGCCGCAGAGAGTGATTTCCCGCTTTTTGACTAATGCGGATATGCTAAAATCCCCTTCTTTCCACCTGCACAAGAACCCACCTATGCTCTATAAATGCGCCCGCAACGCCCTCTTCCAGTTAGATCCTGAAACCAGTCACGACCTCAGTATGGCAAGCCTTAAGCTTATGGCTAAGACGCCTGCGGCTACCATCATGAAAGCACAGGTGCCCGATGCACCGCGCAAGATATGGGGCATAGACTTCCCCAACCCCGTAGGCCTAGCTGCCGGCTTAGACAAGCACGCGGATTATTTAGATGGCGTCGCCGCTATGGGCTTTGGTTTTGTAGAGGTGGGCACCGTCACTCCACAACCACAGCCCGGCAACCCTAAACCACGTTTATTTCGCTTACCCGAGCATCAGGCCATCATCAATCGCTTTGGCTTTAACAGCAAAGGCGTAGACCACTTAATTGAGCAGGTGCAACGCGCCAACTTTAACGGCGTACTGGGTATTAATATTGGCAAGAACAAAGAAACACCGAATGAAAATGCAGTGGATGACTACTTGGCCTGCCTTGACAAAGTCTATGCTCACGCCAACTATATTACAGCCAACATCTCCTCACCCAACACACCGGGGCTGCGTGCTCTGCAAAAAGCCGATAGCTTAATCGAGCTAATCCAACCTTTAAAAGAGCGCCAAGCCAAGCTTGCCGACCAATACGGGCGCTATGTGCCTATCGCCGTAAAAATCGCCCCCGACCTCGACGACGATGAAATCAACATGATGGCTGGCGTATTCACCGACACAGGTATAGATGGCTTGATCTGCAGTAATACCACCTTAGACCGCACAGCAGTCGCCGGACATAAGCACGCGAAAGAAGCGGGCGGCCTAAGCGGCGCTGTACTGATGCAACACTCTACCGAAGTACTACGCAAGCTACGCACCGCAGTAGGTACAGAGATACCTATCATCGGTGTAGGCGGAATCAACTCCGGTACCGATGCAGCGGAAAAAATTAAGGCAGGTGCTGATTTGATACAAATATACAGCGGCTTTATCTATCAGGGGCCAAGTTTAATCAAAGACAGCGTAACAGCAATAAAAAACTTATAGCTCCCTAAACACAGACCATAAAAAAGGCCGCACAGTGTGCGGCCTTTTTTGCTCTAGCCAGCAGAGCTTATAAGTTCACACGAATGCTATCACCGCCCGTCTCACGCACTAGGAACAGCGCCATATCAGCAGCGCGTAAAATCGCCATAAAGTCCTGCGCATCTTCAGTATAGGTTGATATACCCATGCTCAAAGAAACTTTAATCTCACCCGCGGCAACTTTCAGCTTCTGTTGCTTCAGCTTGCCTTCAACTTCCTGGGCTAGTTTTTGCGTCTCCATAATGTCTTTGTCGATCAACATAACAGCAAAACCGGTTTTACCGTAATAAGCTAACAAGTCATCGAAGCCAATGCCGTTGCGCAATAAACGAGCAACCAGCGCATAGACATTGCGTGCAACCTTCTCACCGTGGTTTTCAAACAGATCTGTTAACTGGTCAATTTCCACTACAAGGAAGGAAATACCTCGATCCGCCTTAACCGCCTTCTCGAATAGTGGCTTAGCCTTCTCACGAAATAGTTTATGCGAAAGAGGAGCTGATGATAACGGCACTGTATTCGGCCCGGGGGCCACATTCGGTACACCAGCGTTAGTCGCCATCGCCTGACCGGATTGCTGTGAAGCCAGCTTCTGCTGCATGCGTGCGTTTTTCAAAGCCATCATGGCGTGGAATACGCAGCTGGAAGCAATCTTGATTTCGTATTCGTTAAAGCCTTGGTCTTGGCGCAACATGGTCACTACGCCAACCAAACGCTTCTGTGAATAGACAGGCACATCCAAGCGGTAGGCAAAGTTTTTATTGCGACGCACCATCATGCCATCAATCATGCCGGTATTGGTTTCCTTCATCATCGCATCTTTAGAAAAGTCTAACTGCTTCAGTAAGCCCGCATCCCACATAGTGTTGCGTATGCCTTCTGAGGAGTCGCCCAATAGAGCACCCGTAGTTACCACGGGTTGCATTCCTTTTTCTTTTTGCAAACCAACTGCAGCGGCGTCATTCGGGATAATACTGCCCATAAAGGACAGCAGCTTGTTGAACATCAAATCCATGTCGTGGATAGATGACAGCTCAACTGATAAATCTTGCAAGGTCTTGGCCCAGTCGCCTTCTTGCTGGCTAGTCACTTCAGAGGTGCGTTGCTGCATAACATCTGCGGTTACTTGGCTTTGCTGATTTTCACGTGCGCGGTAAAATTCAAAGAAAATTTGGCGGCTTGTTTTTTCGCTCTGGTAGGCAGCAAAGCAAGAGAAGATAGCCGACACACCCACAATGCCTGAATACATCGACACGAGAAACAGTTTGTCCTCGCTATAGCCCACCAGCCATAACAATACGAGTTGCAGTACTACGATAGCCGAGCCAACCAAGGTTGCAATGGGGAAACGCAGCCCCGCAAGAACCCAAACCCAAAACAGGGTCAGTATCTGAATGGCCGCATCACTTGCAAACGGCTTATCCAAGCTAGAGGTAATGCCTATCACAGTAGCGCCCAGTACTACTGCGGTAGCAACCAGTATGCTTTGGCGATTAGCCAAGTTATCTATAAAGGTCAGCACCAAAATTATGCAAGCACCGACAGCTAAACCTAGATACGCAAATGGCAAGTAGCCGGGGCGAGAACCACCCGCGCCATTTTCCTTGAGCAACAGCTCAAAGATAGCCACACCAAGAAACATCAACATCATAGAGAGCATGCCGATGCGCGACTGGCTATGCAGACGCTCAGAATGGTAGTAGCGGAAGTCACCTTCAACCCCCGGCGTTTTAAAGCTCAGGGTCAAAGGGTTTACTGGTAATTGAGTTTTCTGATCCATATCCGATCTATATTATTAAGCCTAATCCAAGCTTAAAAATTAGCACCTTCAGAGGTGATGTGCCAGATGTTTTTGAACAAGGAATGGCTGATATCGGACGGCCAGTGACGATTTACTGACTCTTGGGGCGCCAAATACCAAATGCATCCTGACCAGGAGCTGTAGGGGCAACGCTCTTTTTCACTTCCTCGTCAAAAACGTGCATAGAAAAATCATTTAGCTGACTCAACAAGTCGCGCAACTTGTCTTCTGGGGCTGCGATATCTGCCACAATATAGCCCGTAATGGCAGCAAGGTACTGAGCAAAAGTGACCGAATCTTCGGCATCAGCATCATTCGCCATGAATACCGCCTGCACATCTTTAATTAGGTCTTGGGATAGGTTTAATTCGCTCATAGGGCTCTCACTTGTCTAATGCGGGCAGGCTTTACAGCCTGATTTTATGCTAGGCTGGATTTTACCTGATATTCCTACTGGTTTGTTCAAACATGCAGAAAAAACATAGCATTCACACCCTAGAAATGGGTCCTATGCAAAATTTCATTTACTTGATCAAGGATGAAGTCAGCAAACGAGCGGCCATTGTCGACCCCGCCTGGGACGTTCCGAGTATCGATCGTTTGGCCCAACAGTTAGATATAAAGATTACAGACGTTTTACTGACTCACAGTCACCATGACCATATCAATGGCATTGCTGAGCTGCTCAATCGCCACGACGCTGAATTACATATATTAAGCGAGGAGTATCGCTTTTGGGATAGCCAGGAATTCCAACCCAGCTTGCACTCGGGGGGCGACGTCATCAAGCTGGGCGAAACGCAGATAAAAGTACTACATACCCCGGGGCATACTCCAGGCTCCGCCTGCTACCATATCGGGGACGATTTGATTACTGGGGACACCTTGTTTGTATTTGGCTGCGGGCGCTGCGACATGCACGGCGGCAGCCCCGAGCAGATGCTAAATACATTAAAGGATATGCAGGCCAAGCTCCCTAGTAACACCCTAATTCATCCGGGGCATAACTACGCCGTGCAGCCGACGGCCAGTATGCAGGAACAAATTCGAGGCAATCCATTTATGCACTTCGACAGCCTATCCGCATTTGAACAATATCGTTTATTCGACCACGGAAAAATTCGTAGCCAACCCTATGCGCCGGTAAGCCGGGCAGACATACAAGGAGCTTATAAAGAGACTTGAGTGAGGCTAGTGCTGACTTTGCAGAATACGCATGATGCGCCTGGCCAACTCACGCTCCATTTCCAACTTTAACTGGGTTTCTTGATCACTAGCACTTAAAACGCCCGTGCTTTCGTAGACGTAATCACGGCGTACTTTCAACTCCTTAGAAGGCAGAAAATAACCGCTGGCTGTTTCTGGAATCATGACGGCAGTCGAGGCAAGCAACTCATACTCTTGCGCATTGCCCGCGGCATCAACAGACAGTACTCGACGCTGGTGCGTCGTTGCGCTCACGAGCAACTCCGGCAAACCCGCTAAATCAGACAGAGTCACTCCGCTACCACGCAGGGATCGTCGCAACGTTCTAGCTAGCTCCCCTGTATCATTAACCGCTTGTAGGCTGATAGTTTGCAGCTCAGGGGGTAACTGATAGTTACCGCGCAGGTGAAAACCACAAGCATTCAGGCTTGTAATTATCACTACACATATCAGTATTAACCTCATTTGTTAGTTGGCCACAATATTAACTAGCTTGCCAGGCACTACGATAATTTTTCGTACGGTCTTACCGTCAGTGAATTTCAACACATTTTCATTCGACAGAGCAATTTTTTCACACTCGTCTTTACTGGTGTCTGCGGCCACAGATAGCTTGCCACGCATCTTGCCGTTAACCTGCAAGATCAAGTCGATAGAGTCCTCAACCATAGCCGCCTCATCTGCTTTCGGCCACGATGCATCAATCACCAAGCCTTCGTGGCCCAGGGCATTCCACAACGCCTGGGTGATATGCGGAGCAATGGGGGACAACATCAAAGTCATCGCTTCAAATACCGCACGCTGTACCGCCAGGCCCGGCTCAGAATCATCGTTAAATTTGCTAACCGCATTAAACAGCTCACGGTTCGCCGCCAAGGCGGTATTAAAAGCGTTGCGCTCGGCAACATCTTCACTGACCTTGGCAATTGTTTTGTGTAACAGACTATACAGCTCTTTTTGCTCGCCCTGCAGGCTATCGGGATTCAAAGCAGCCATGTCACCCTTATTGACGTGATCATAAACCGACGCCCATAAACGATTGAGGAAGCGATGCGCACCCTTCACGCCCTGGTCAGACCAGGACAGGGACTGCTCAGGCGGTACGTCGGACATCATGAACAAACGCACGGTATCCGCACCATATTGATCTATCATTGTCTGTGGGTCGATGCCGTTATTTTTTGATTTCGACATCTTCACCGTACCGGCATATTTCACTTCGGCGCCAGTGCTCTTCAAGGTTGCTTTGGTCAAGCGACCTTTGTCGTCACGGTGCATATCGACTTCATCAGGGAACAGCCATTGCTTAGCGCCCTCTTCATCCTTATAAAAGGCTTCAGCTAAAACCATCCCTTGGCACAACAGCTTCTTGAATGGTTCATCAGACTTCACTAAATCCATATCGCGCATGAGCTTATGGAAGAAGCGTGCATATAGAAGGTGCAAAATTGCATGCTCAATACCGCCAATATACTGGTCGACCGGCAACCAGTAGTTCGCCGCATCAGGATCTAACATACCCTGGTCGAAATTAGGGCAGGTATAACGTGCGTAATACCAGCTTGATTCCATAAAGGTATCAAAGGTGTCGGTTTCACGCAGTGCAGGCTTGCCATCAATTTCCGTCTTAGCCCACTCGGGATCCGCCTTCATTGGCGAAGTAATACCATTCAGCACGACGTCCTCCGGCAGCAATGCAGGCAAGCGATCTAAAGGCACAGGGATCTCGCCACCGTCTTCCAACGTTAGCATAGGAATCGGCGAGCCCCAGTAGCGCTGGCGGCTGACACCCCAGTCGCGCAGACGGAAGTTAATTCGCTTCTTGCCCTTACTAGCCTTTTCCAAGCTATCCGCAATAGCGTCAACGGCTTCCGCTGAACTTAATCCAGTGAACTCACCCGAGTTAACTAAGCGGCCTTTTTCGGTGAATGCAGATGCGCTGATATCGCAGTCTTCGCCCGCAGCCGGCGCTATGACTTGCTCAATAGGCAGGCCATAGGCAGTAGCAAATTCGTAATCGCGCTGATCGTGAGCAGGCACAGACATTACTGCGCCCGAGCCGTAATCCATCAACACAAAGTTAGCCACCCACACTGGCACTTCACGGCCTGTAACCGGATGCAAAGCCTTAAAGCCGGTATCAAAACCTTTCTTCTCCATCGTTGCTACATCAGCTTCCGCCACAGAAGATTGCTTGCATTCGGCAATAAACTCGCGAAGGTCGGTATTCGACTTCGCTGCCTCTAAAGCAACTGGATGTTCCGCAGCCACAGCCACATAGGTCACACCCATCAATGTATCGGGACGAGTAGTATAAACTTCCAAGCTCTCCAGTTCGGCAATTGCCTCCGCCAAGCCAAAGTGCATTTCAACACCTTCAGAACGGCCAATCCAATTGCGCTGCATTGCCTTTACTTGATCTGGCCAGTCTTCCAACTGGTCCAAATCATCTAACAACTGCTGGGCATAGTCAGTGATTTTAATAAACCACTGAGGAATTTCTTTTTTCTCTACCGTAGTATCACAACGCCAGCAGCAACCATCGATGACCTGCTCATTAGCCAGCACTGTTTGATCGTGGGGACACCAGTTAACCGCCGAAGTTTTCTTATAAACCAAGCCTTTATTATAAAGCTGAGTGAAAAACCACTGCTCCCACTTGTAGTAGTCTGGCTTGCAGGTTGCCAGCTCACGGGACCAGTCATAGGCAAAGCCCAAGCGTTTAAGCTGGCCCTTCATGTACTCAATATTTTCGTATGTCCACTTCGCCGGTGCAGTGTTGTTTTTGATCGCTGCATTTTCCGCAGGCAAGCCAAAAGCATCCCAGCCCATCGGCTGCATGACATTTTTACCCTGCATACGCTGGTAGCGAGAAATCACATCGCCAATCGTATAATTGCGCACATGCCCCATGTGCAAACGACCACTGGGATAGGGGAACATAGATAGGCAGTAATAGGGTTCTTTCGACTTATCTTCTATAGCTCTAAAGCACTGCTCGTCTTCCCATGTTTTTTGGAAGGAGGATTCGAGCTCTAGCGGAGAATAATTTTCCTTCATTATTTTTCTGCCTGACGCTGTAATTCTTCACGAATAGTATTTATAAAAGCCAATAAAAAAGGCAGTACTAGCGTCACCATAAGGCCCAACACTAATGATACCGTATATAATATGGTTTTTTTCGGGGCGGCAAACTCCACGGGAACGGTAGGTGATGACAGCAATAAAGTTGGAGACATTACTGCTAGCTCGCTTTGAATTTTAGCTAAAACCCCGCCATTATCTCCCTTTTGGAGCGATATCTTCTCATATAAAACCTGTTTTTCTTGACGATTTTTTTGGTATTTCGGTGTGTGAGAATCGACTATTTTCTGAGTTATTCCCTTGAGAAATTCGGCTGCGCCTTCTGCTGTGTATGCGCGCGCGATCAATGTAACTACAGGGGAGTCGCCACGTTTATCACTGCTTACTTTTTCCAAGCGAGGAAATATTCGTTCACCCTGGGTATCATCGCCAACACGGTGACGTGCTTTCAGCTGGGCTACCAGTACGGCAGGATCGACTAACAGGCCCTCCCCCAAGTTGCCAATTTGTAAGCTCACTTTACTATCATACATAGGAGTCAACGACGCAACCACTGCAGCAACTAACAAGGTAACTAACAAGCCCATACAGACAGCAAATTTGCCGGCCTTCAACCACACAACAATCATCTCAACCAAACTAGTTTCTTGGTACTGATTCTGATTTTCCACATTACTCTCCAAGTCGCATTTTATATTTTATTCTGAGTAATATCAGCAGAGCCAACATCATCATAGATACAATCATCTGGCCGACTCTGGCAAACCAGGTCAGTACTGAATTTAACCGCATCTGCCCACGTAAAACGCCAGGCTGAAACTGTTCTATTTTCTGGGCAACCAAACCCTCAGATGTAATAACTGCAGTTACACCGTTGTTAGTCGCCCTAACAATTGGCTTGGCAAACTCTTTTGCCCTAACCCTAGCCATCTCTAAATGCTGGTGCGCCGCAAAGGAGTCACCAAACCAAGCGTCATTACTAGTATTCAACATCAGTTCTGCACCGCCCAACTGTGCGCGAAGCACATCGGGATAAGCCATTTCGTAGCAAATACTCGTTGCGACTTTAGCACCCGCCAATTCAAAGGGCTTACGCCTCAACTCCCCAGCCGCCATATCCGACATAGGGATATCGACAAAGCGAGAAAATAACTTTAATACCCAACGCACCGGCATGTACTCGCCAAAGGGGACTAGCTGGTGCTTTTTATAGCTTTGCCAGTCACCGCCAATTTCAAGCATCGCATTATAGTAGTCTTGTCCATTTTCTGCTCGGAAAAATATACCTGTAAATACGCTAGAACCGGATTTTTTTGATTCTTCCGCCACTTTATTCAAAAACCCTTGAATCGCGTAGCGATAAGTCGGCATTGCCGTCTCAGGCCAAACAATCAAATCAGCATCAAAATGTGGAGCACTCAGCTCATAATAAGCCTGCAGGCTTACGTTAAGAGAGTCACTGCGCAACTTTAGCTCTTGAGGAACATTACCTTGCACCAAGGCTACATCTAGAGTTTTAGGCTCGCCTTTGTCCTGCCAATCACACAGGTTCAGTACCGCTCCGCCCACAAGAATAAATGCAGCCAAAGCCCCGCCCCGCCAGCGCTTGCTAGGTTTGAATAACAACAAAGCTAAACCACCAACTGAACTCGCCATTAATGCAGATGCCCCCAAGCTACCAACAACAGGCATATAACTAGCGAAAGGGGTATCCAACAAAGCATAGCCAGACATCAACCAAGGAAACCCGGTCAAGACCCAAGACCTCAGCCATTCACTTAAGGCCCAGATTAAACCAAAGGCAATAGCACTCAATACACCTCGAGTCTCGGCAAAAAAACGCCTCCATACTGCCCCCGCCAGTGCCGGATACAAGGCTAGGTAAGCAGCAAACACCCCGGTAAAAACAGCGGCTGCAAGAGGCGGGGCACCGCCGAAGTCATGCATGCTATTGTAAACCCAAGACACCCCCACCAAATAAGCGGCCAGCCCCCATAACCAACCACGCAAGAACGCTCGCTTCGTTGATACGCCCTGCCAACTTAATAACAACAAGAACAGAGAAACGAGTAATATCGTCCGCAATTCAAAGGGGGCAAAGGCCAGCGGGAATAGCGCGCCAGCACACAGCGCTAAAATATCCCCCCAATACAAGGTGAGTTTTTTTTGTAGTGTTTGCACTAGCTCGATGCTCGCTCCGACTGAGTCACTTTCAAGCGGTATATGCGCCGCGAGTCGGCTCCTAGCACGGTAAACAGTAAGCCTTCGGCCCAGATTTGCTCGCCACGCTTAGGTACATGGCCCAGCTTGCGCATAACAAAGCCACCAATAGTATCGGCTTCTTCCTCATTGATTTGCACGCCGAAATGCTGATTAAATTCATCCACTTCCGTAAGAGCATTGACGCTGTGGTGGCCCTTACGGTGCACCACAATATTGGCCGCATCTTCGACATCGTGCTCGTCATCAATCTCGCCAACAATGACCTCCAGTACGTCTTCAATAGTCACTAAACCGGATACGCCGCCATACTCATCAACCACTAGAGCCATGTGATTGCGACTGGCGCGGAACTCATTCAGCAGGGTATTCAGGCGCTTGCTTTCGGGAATGATCACTACGTCACGAATAACCCCATCAATAGCAAACTCATTCGCCTTGGCAGCAAATTTCAGCAAATCTTTTGCCAGCAACACGCCAACCAGCTCATCCTTGTCCTCACCAATAACGGGGAAGCGTGAGTGGCCAGAGCCCGTCACCAGCGCTAAAATAGCCTCAAATGAAGCATCCTTCTCCACTACTGTCATCTGCGAGCGAGGAATCATAATTTCACGCACACGCATCTCGGCCACCTCAAAGGCCCCCTCAATCATGTTCATAGCATGGTGGTCAAATAACTGGCGACTTTGCGCATCACGCAATATCAACAAAAGCTGCTCTAAATTTTCGGGCTCAGCTCCACCGAAGGACTGAGTAATACGCTCAAACCAGCTGCTAGTGCTTTTTATAGGCGGGGTAGATTCATTTTCCGGGTAGGGGTCGTCTTTCATCGTACGATTACTACTTCCTTTATTGCGCTTGATAAGGGTCAGAATACCCCAATTTGGCCAAAATTTCCCGCTCCAAAGCTTCCATTTCCTCTGCCTCACCGTCATCTATATGGTCGTAGCCCTGTAAATGCAACACACCGTGTATTAACATATGAGCCCAGTGTGCGTGTAAAGCCTTGCCCTGCTGCTCTGCCTCTCTGGCAACCACTACAGCACACAAAGCCAAATCGCCTAATATAGGTAAGCCCACACCTTCGGGCATCTGCATAGGAAATGACAGCACATTCGTCGACTTGTCTTTGCCGCGAAACTCCTTGTTCAATTGCTGGGACTCCACCTCATCAACCACCTTAAGTGCCACATAAGATTCTGACTCAGCTAAGTACGCACTAGCAACCCAGGTCTGCATCTGTTCATCGCTGGGAAAATCCAGCTCTGGCAAGCCATCCGCATAGCTAACACCTAAAGCTAGTGGACTCACAACTGGTTCGCTTCATAGGCGTCATAAGCATCGACTATACGTTTAACCATGGGGTGGCGAACCACGTCGCGAGACTGGAAGTGGGTTTCGTGTATACCCTTTACGCCCTCGAGTACTTTAAGCGTATGCCTTAAGCCCGACTGCGACTTGTTAGGCAGATCTGTCTGGGACATATCCCCTGTCACGACCGCTGTAGAGCCAAAGCCTATACGGGTCAGGAACATCTTCATCTGCTCAACAGTAGTATTTTGCGCTTCATCCATGACAATAAAAGCTTCATTCAAAGTGCGACCGCGCATATAAGCCAAAGGCGCCACTTCAATTACATTGCGTTCCATAAGCTTGGCAACCTTCTCAAAGCCAAGCATTTCATACAATGCGTCATACATAGGGCGTAAATAAGGGTCAACCTTCTGGGCTAAGTCGCCCGGCAAAAAGCCCAATCGCTCACCCGCTTCAACCGCAGGGCGAACCAGTATTATTCGGCGCACAGCATCAGACTCTAACGCCTCAACGGCACAGGCTACCGCCAAATAAGTCTTGCCCGTACCCGCCGGCCCCACACCAAAGGCGAGGTCGCAAGCACGCATGCCCTCTATATACTCAACTTGATTATGTCCCCGTGCACGAATCTGGCTGCGGCGCGTGCGCACAACGGCTTCGCGTTCGACGCCCTGCTCACGGTCGTCTAGCTGCGTCTCTTGCAGAGCTAGGTGAACTTGCTCCTCCGTCAACACAGCGTCACCTGTTTCTATGTATAAATCTTTCAGCAACTCAGCCGCCACAGACAGCCTATCCGCATTACCCTCAATACGAAAGACCGCGCCACGGTTACTTAACGACAAGGATAGTCGCTGCTCTATCAGACGCAAATGTCCATCTAAATGACCGCACAAATTACTCAAACGTTGATTATCTTCTGGCTGTAAAACCAGGTCCAAGCTATCTATTGATGCCATGTTAGCTTGCCAGTTGGTCGTCAAAACGGCCTAGGGGCTTAGCCACATCGAAGTCAGCAAGGCCAATTACATCTCCACGTAGTGAATTGGAAAAGGCATCTGTGATCTTGATATCGACAAACAGGCCAATCCATCCCGGCTCACCCGCAAAATTAACAACACGGTTATTTTCCGTACGACCAGACACTTCTGCCGCATCTTTTCTAGAAATACGGTCAACCAAAACTCGCTGCACAGTACCAACCATCGACAGGCTGATTTCGCGGGCTTTTCGGTTGATTTCATTTTGCAGCTCTTTTAAGCGTAGTTTTTTCTCTTCCATAGGCACTAAGTCCTCTAGATTCGAGGCCGGCGTGCCGGGTCGTGCTGAATAAATAAAACTGTAACTCAAATCAAAACCGATATCGCGAATCAGCTGCATAGTATCTTGGAAGTCCTTATCGGTTTCGCCTGGAAAGCCAATAATAAAGTCGGAGGACATATACAGGTTAGGGCGCACCTTTCTTAGCTTGCGAATTTTCGACTTATACTCAATCGCCATATGACCGCGCTTCATCGCCGCCAATATACGGTCCGAGCCACTTTGTACCGGCAGGTGCAAGTGATCCACTAGCTCGGGTATATCCGCATAGGCTTCGATGATATTGTCAGTAAATTCAACCGGGTGAGAGGTGGTGTAGCGTATACGATCTATACCGTCAATCGCCGCCACAAAGCGCAGAAGTAGCGCAAAGTCGCAAACTTCTCCGTCATACATTGTTCCGCGAAAGGCGTTTACATTTTGCCCGAGTAAATTAACCTCACGTACACCCTTGGAGGCAAGTTGAGATATCTCAGCAATCACGTCATCCATAGGGCGACTCACCTCTTCGCCGCGGGTATAGGGCACAACACAAAAAGTACAGTATTTACTACAGCCTTCCATGATAGAAACAAATGCGGATGGCCCATCCACACTAGGCTCCGGCATATTATCGAATTTTTCTATTTCTGGGAAAGATATATCAACTACAGGAATTTTTTCTAGCTTCACCGAGCTGACCATTTCTGGCAGGCGATGCAAGGTCTGAGGGCCAAAAACCATATCAACATAGGGTGCACGCTCTCGAATGGCCTCCCCTTCTTGGCTGGCCACACAGCCACCTACACCAATGACTAACTCAGGCTTCTTGAGTTTCAATTTACGGTAGCGCCCTAACTGAGAAAACACCTTGTCTTGGGCTTTTTCACGGATAGAACAAGTATTCATTAAAATAACATCCGCTTCCTGCGGGTCTTTAGTCTCGATGTAACCATGAGAATCCCCCAGAACATCAGCCATTTTATCAGAATCATACTCATTCATCTGACAACCGTGAGTTTCTATAAATATCTTCTTTGATGTCGCCATTCTAAATACAACTTTCACTAAATTTACGAGATTATAGCATGAGGTTAAACTCAAAATTAAAGCTGCTCAGAAAAGCCCATTAAACATGCTAAAATCTATCGCAATTTAATTGCATAAGCCTTACAGGGTTATTCCCCATGTTGAAAGCTCTACTTAACAGCCAAAGAAGCACCAAACGCATACTCTCAGTCATTTACGACTCCTTTGCTATTCCCTTCGCTATATTTTTGGCTCTGTCACTCCGCTACGGGGAGCTGACCATCAATACCAGCTTGCCCATGCTAGGTGTTATTACTGGCACTACTGTGGTGACCATTGCCGTTTTTATCCGCCTTGGCCTGTATAGGGCTGTAATCCGCTATATGACAGAACAAGCTTTTCTATCACTAATCGTAGGCATGATTGTATCTTCTCTTTTCCTTGCCACCGGCTCATTCCTATTGCAGGCGCCACTGCCCCGCTCAGGCATTATCATTTACATATTCACTGGTTTTGTCTTGGTTGGACTTCCTCGTCTATTTGTTCGGGGCGTGGTCAATCAACTAGAGTCGGCCAATGAAGAACATGTACTCATTTATGGGGCAGGCAAACAGGGAATTGCTTTAGTTAATGCCCTCAGCAAAGAAGACAACTATAAACCCTGCGTATTTATTGACGACTGTATTCAAAAGCAAGGATCCATCATTGGCGGCCTTAAAGTCCTCCCTTTCGAATCGATCGCCAATTTATCAAAAAACAAAAAATATAAAAAAATCCTACTAGCACTTGGAGACACTAGTAGGTCAGACCGGCAGACTTTAGTGTCTAAGCTAGAACAATACCCGCTCGAAGTATTAACGACCCCCTCAGTACAAGATATCGTCAGCGGTAAGTCCCAGGTTGATGAAGTAAAGGAAGTAGAGATAGAAGACATACTAGGCAGGGATAGTATAGCTCCAGACAGAAAGCTTTTGGAAAACGACATTTCAGGAAAGAATGTACTTATCACAGGTGCGGGAGGGTCAATCGGTTCAGAGCTATGCCGCCAAGTATTGCCCCAGAAGCCATCGAAACTTATTTTGCTAGAGCTCAATGAATACAGCCTTTACGCAATTGAACAAGAGTTACTGCTCACTGCAAAAAGTACGGGGGCAGAGGTAGAGATAATTTCCATTTTAGGCTCTGTGCAAAGGCAATCTAGACTAGAAAACATATTCAAAACATTTCATATACAAACGATCTATCATGCCGCAGCTTACAAGCATGTACCCATGGTCGAGCGCAACGTTGTAGAGGGAGTGCGCAATAATGTATTCGGTACTTGGTTCTGTGCCGAAGCCGCCATTACAGCAGGGGTAGAAAAATTCGTGCTAATTTCGACGGACAAAGCAGTACGCCCCACTAATGTCATGGGTGCGTCCAAAAGGTTAGCCGAATTAGTTCTGCAAGCTTTATCCAAGCGCCAACAAGAAACCCTCTTTACGATGGTTAGGTTTGGCAATGTCCTGGGGTCGTCCGGCTCAGTGGTACCGTTATTTAGAAAACAAATAAAAACTGGAAAATCAATTACCGTTACTCATCCAGACATAACCCGCTATTTCATGACAATACCAGAAGCATCTCAGCTAGTGATTCAGGCAGGGGCAATGGGAAAGGGCGGTGATGTATTTGTTTTAGACATGGGTGAACCGGTAAAAATAGTCGACCTCGCTAAAAAAATGATTCACCTTTCTGGATTGACCGAAAGAACTGAGAAAAGCCCAACGGGGGATATATCGATTGAGTATACCGGCCTTAGGCCTGGAGAAAAGTTATACGAAGAGCTACTGGTTGGAGATAATGTTGAAGGCAGCGGGCACCCCCGGATAATGACAGCAAATGAAACTTACTTAAGCTGGCCAGAAACACACAACTTGCTTGGCCGCCTTGACAAGTCCTGCCACGAATTCAAAGTCCAAGAGGTTATCGACCTACTTTTAGAAGCACCTGCATCCTTTAAAAAACAAGGGGAGAGCCCCGACTGGGTTTACAAGCAAAACACCACCCCCTCCCCCCGAATAAAGTAAAAGCACCACATAGCATCAAAATAAGCCTCTTATGAAATCTTGGTAATTTTAACAAAAACCCATCCATCTAATTATTATTTGAATGCTTTAGTTGCGACAGAAGTAATAACATCACATGTCTTGTTTATTTCTACTTTAGTCAATGTAGGGTGGACTAAAAACATAATACTTGTTTCGCCAAGCTTAACGGCGTTTGGCAATGGAGCAGAAGGCTTGCTTTCATGTCCGCAAAATGCTTTTTCCAAATATATTTCAGAGCAAGAGCCTTGGTAGCAAGGCACTCCTCTTTCCATTATTTCATGAATAATTCGGTCTCTAGACCAACCATCCGCAAGCTCTTCGGGTCTGATGAAAGCATAAAACTTATAATAAGCATGAGTCACATTCTCTGGTACATCTAGTACCGAAAATGCTGTAAATTTTCGGCATGTTCGTGCTATAGCACTAGAATTCGCCGCTCGAGCTAACGTCCAGCTAGGCATCCGCCTCAATTGTATACGCCCTATCGCAGCCTGCATTTCGGTCATTCTATAATTCGACCCAAAACTCTCATGCAGCCACCTGAAACCAGGAGGATGCTGTGCCTCATAAACGGCCTCATATGACTTCCCGTGATCCTTATAGGCCCACGCTCTGCCCCAAACAGACTTGTCATTAGTCGTCATCATGCCTCCCTCGCCACCCGTGGTCATGATCTTGTCTTGACAAAAAGACCACGCAGCCACATGTCCTATACTGCCAATAGGGCGACCTTCATAGGTTGCGCCATGAGCTTGGGCGCAATCCTCGACAACATAAATATCATTCTCTCCAGCAATAGCCATAATTGCATTCATGTCACACGGCATTCCAGCCAAGTGTACACAAACAATAGCCTTGGTTTTAGTTGTAAGGGCTGTCTTAATACTATTTGGTGATATGTTCTGTGTGCCTAATTCAACGTCGGCAAAAACTGGCGTGGCTCCAACCGCAACGACCGCACTTGCAGTAGCCAGAAATGTTCGCGGGGGAACAATTACTTCATCGCCTGAGCCAACACCCAGTGCCTTCAAGCCCAATTCAAGAGCCAGGGTGCCATTTGCAACCGCTACGGCATGCTCACAGCCAGACCATTGAGCAAATTCTTTCTCGAACTCCCTACACTCAATCCCAGTCCAATAATTGACTTTGTTCGAGGTTAGAACAACAGCAACTGCCGCCGCCTCTTCTTCAGAAAATGAGGGCCATGGTGAAAATTCAGTATTAAGCACGTTAACTCTCCAAAGTTTTAAATAGAACAGCAGGGTTACCCACATAAACTTGGTAAGCTGAAACATCTTTAGTCAAAACGCCTCCCATTCCTAGCATGGCCCCTTTCTTCAAACTTACTCCCTGGCGAATAGAAGCCCCCGTGCCAATTTCAACCATTTCACACATTTCAACATTCCCTGAAACTGCCACAACAGGAGAGATTGTACAAAAATCACCAATTACAGTGTCATGGCCGACAGTAGAATTAATATTAATGATACAGTGTTGGCCTATATTTATATCTACTGTCAGCACACATCCTGCCCCGACAATAGACCCCTTACCTAATGATACATGTGAGGATAAAGACACACTTGAATGTACTAGTGTCACGAAGTCTGGATTTCCAAAAGAAGACATTGAATCCACTATGTACTTCCGAGCTCTTGGTGAACCTACAGCCACTACAAAGCCACAATGAGAGTGATCAACCCATTCACTTACTACACCAACCACCTCGACATCAAGCAAGCGTGTTCCAATGCTCAATGCGTCATCCAATACACCAACAACTTCGAACCCACACTCTTTCGCCAAGCAAATTATTTCTTTAGCAAAGCCACCTCCACCAACAATTATCAGATTTTTTCTCACTTGTCATCAACCTCTTGATTAGTAATAGAGCCTGTAAATTTATGCATTGTCACTTCTCCATCATGAGATATACCGCTTTTCTTGAATACTTTAATCAATGTCAGGGCGATAATTTTCATATCGAGAAAAAAGCACCTCCTCTCAACGTACCAGACGTCTAGCTCAAACTTCTCCTCCCAAGGTATAGCGTTACGGCCATTTACCTGAGCCCAACCAGTCAACCCTGGCTGAACATCATGCCTCCGGCTTTGTCGGTCGCTATATAAAGGCAAATATTCCATTAATAGCGGCCTTGGCCCCACAACGCTCATGTCTCCTTTTAAAATACTAAATAGCCCAGGAAGCTCATCCAAACTAGTAGACCTTAACATTCGCCCAAACGGAGTCATTCTCTCTTGATCAGATAACAACGCCCCCTTGCTGTCACGGTCATCAGTCATAGTCCTAAACTTAAGCATATTAAACGGCTTTCCGTGCAAGCCGGGCCTCCGCTGGACAAACACAACGGGGGAGCCCAGCTTTATTCGAACAAACAGGGCTACAGTAATAAGAACTGGTGCCAAAATGATAATGGCTATAAAAGACGAAATCACATCAAAAAAACGCTTCACTACAACTCCAATACTATTCTTCATGAATGCCCATTATTTTCATGATTTCTGAATTTACGCAATGCACGTCAAATCGCTCTTCGGCTATTTGTCGACTGGCCCTGCCCATATCTTGCCACCTTAATTGATTCTCAATAAACCATACCATTCGTTCAACTAAGGCTGCCACATTAGCAGAGGGGACTAAAAACCCGTTAACGCCATCCATAACCGTCTCTCTGCACCCAGGAACATCCGTCGTCAATACAGGGCGACCCACTGCCATGGCCTCAATAACCGTCCTTGGCAACCCTTCATGATAACTGGGCAATACAAAAATATTTGCCCCCTCTATATACGGGCGAACATCATCTGCAGCCCCTTTGTATACAATGGCCCCACGGTTGTGGCACGCCATAACTTCTTCAAGAGGAATTCGGTCAGGCGAGGTGTCCTCGGGGCCAAGCAATACAAATTCACTCTCTGGAAACTGCTCTCGAACAATTTCTGCAGCATGCATGTATTCACGAATACCTTTTTCGCCCAATAAACGAGCGATTAATAAAAAAACTGTTTTTTTAGATTTTTTTTGCTCTTTGTATTCAAAGCTCTCTAAATTGACCCCAGACCCATTAACTAAATAACACTTATCTCTCGCTACAATGTTTAAAGACACAAATGTTTCAAGGTTATCCGGGTTTTGAAATATCACTGCATTTGAGCCTTTCAAGGCAATTCTATATAGCGTTTTCACCAGTGAAAGCAATATGTTTCTTTTTACACTTCCGCCCTGAAACGCAAAGCCCAAGCCAGTTATTAATGCAGTAAACCGTTCTAGGCCCAGTAATCTTGTTACAACCCCCCCCCATATAACAGGCTTGATTGTATAAGCCAATACATAAGTGTCATCAGACTCTCTCCTCAGAGCACTAAAAAGTGACGTGACTGTTCTCAAGTCAGCCAGCGGATTCAGCCCGTTTCGTCGCAAACTAAAGGGCTTGTAGCTAGCTCCTTCCTCCCTGATAACACGCTCAACTTCTTCGTTCGCATCTCCCGTCATAGCCAAAACATCCACCCCACTTTCAACGAAGCCAGTTACTAACTCCCCCCTGAAATTGATTAATGACTTGGCTGTCCCCCCTATTATAATTATTTTTTTATTCACTTACCTCTCCCGAAAAAACTGTAGATAACAAAGATACGCGGAAGATCCAACATTACTTATTAACCAAGGTATTGAGATAGCTAATTAAGAAAAGATTCATTCCTTTAGCCTCCTTTACGCCAATTATACAAACAGCACCCCAGTACCCCACCGCCCCTAGTAATGCAGCCCAGACCCAGTGTACGCTCGTATTTTCTCGCAACATAAAGACCACGGAAAGCATAAAAATAAGACTTAGTAATATACGCCCAACAACACCACCCAGCCCATTGGTTAGTTGGATTTTATAGAGTTTAAAGACACCAAAACAAAGAAGTAAAACATATACGATACATGATGTTAAATATGCGGCACCAATACCGCCCCCCCCCCAAAGAGGCAAAAACAAATATGCGCAACCCGCATGAACAAGCATAGAAATAAGTAACGCTATCAGTGGGTACGCGGAGTTATTAAAGGCAAAAAAAACTCTCATCAAGTAGTCTTTAAACAACAAAACAGGCACTGTCAGAATCAAAACGTTAAGAATATCAGACACCTCTACTACCGAGTCCTTACTAAACTCTCCACGAAAAAACAAAAGCTCCACGATTTCTTTTGAAAAACATGACATTAAAACAACTGTAGGCGCGCCCAACAATAGCAACACCCTAAGAAAACGAGTAGTTAAATTGCTTATTGAATCTATTTTTTTTAATTCGGCCAAGGAGGATAGCCGGGGAAATATGTGAGTAGTTAAAATGATTACGAATACTGTTACCGCCATCATATTTAGCTTATTGGCGTAATTCACATAAGATACTCCGCCCTCATGCAACCCAGATGCAAAGTACGTCATCACATATACATTAGCTTGCTCTGCATAGAATGACAATACAAGTGGAATAAAAACAAACAGCAAGCTTTTCCCAGGGGCGACAGCCCTTTTATTCCAAGAATAAAGAAACATATTATTTGTCTTCATATAAGTGACATTGAAAAACAACAATAAAAACCAGGCTAGAACACCAGACCAAACCACATACAGGACCCCCCCCTCTTTAGAAAAAACAAATACTGCAGCTATAAACACCAAATTATTTACAACAGGTACAATATAGGATGGTAGTCGCATTCCCTCAACAACTTGTAACGCATTCAAAAAGGCAACACTGGCTGAGAACATAAAAGTAAATGACATTACCTTCAGAAAAATAGCAGCGTCACTATTTATCTCGTTTGAACTTTGACTGAAATACCCCAAAAACTCAGAAGAAAAAAAACATGCCATGCTAGAGATAAAAAAGGAAACCAGCAAGAATGACAAGAGTACGCCTAATAAAATTTTTCCCGATGGTTTTTCTTTCATCCGAGAATATAACGGCACAACTATCGACGGAATAGAAAAAAGCACAGCGGCAAAAAGAAGGGATGATAAAGAAGAGGCCAGATAAAATGAATCAGTAATACTCGAAGCCCCATATACAAATGAGAGGCTAAGTTCCCGTCCAAGCCCTGTAACTTTGCCCACAAAAACCAATGCCAACAACAGAAACCAGTTCAATTTGACATTTTCTTGATCCTTCAAGCCCTTCCCCTTCCGCTTAATAGCCACATTGCAAAAACAAAAAGAACTGTAATTATGCCAGACAATGTATGCATTATTTGATTATTGGCTAAACTAAAAACAAGCCCTAATGAAAACACTGCGAACAACGGGCCTGACGCAAATTTTTTGGCCGCTAGAGCCTCAAGCCACAACCGCCCATAAAAAGCACCAAAGAAAAAGGCTATCGCGGCCACCCCTGGAAAAGTAAAATCTGACGCCATCCATGAATACAGGCTATGCCATTTGGATGCCCCCCACCCAAAAACTTCGCCAGCCCTGGCAGGGTAAGACATTGCCGATATGGCACCGTTAGAATCAGTAATAATTTCTACTAGTCGGGTGAGGGAATATGAATTCCCTACGAAATATGTCCACTCAAAAGGGAGTTGCAAGCACAAGGCCAAGCCATGCAACCCATTAGAAAAATAACTTAGAAAAATACTAAATGCCAACCCGTACTCATCCCCGAACACATCAAAAACTAACGAGCTCTCGTTCATTGTTATTAGATCATGAGCTCTACTAGAAAAATTATATACGCCAATATCAATAGCCACGTATCGTTGCCTGAGTATTTCTAAAAAAAGAAAACCCACCAAAAAAAAGCCTGAAGACAGCCCAAACACAGCTTTCATGCTCAATTGTTTAGCAGAGCGTGCATAATAGAAGCCAAAGGCAAGTGTGGCACATACTACAAAGTCACCCAAAAACTTCTGCTTCCCTGACGCTACAAGCTGAGTAAACAAGAATGAAAAAATCACAAACGCCAATGATTTTTTAAACCAAGGAGATAATCCTTGATAATAAAATGCTGAAAAAAAGAAAACCACACCAACCACAGAATAAAGAAGAATGTTTAGTAGATACGTGAAATTTATTTTCGCCTGCCCTCGCTCATACCCTGCATAAGAATCAATATAATTTGAGCCTAGGCTAGAAAAACTCAAACTCCCTGCCCCCGTAAAAAACACCCACCAGCCATACAAGGTAAAACATAATGAAACAATGATGAGATAAATAAAAAATAATCGGGTATTTTTGGCCCCACATAAAATTTCATAGTTTTTTTTCCTTACACTACGAATAGGTATCGGCCCCTGCGCTCCTAACAAAAATCCAAAAGCAAAAAGTAATGTAACTAAAAAAACATAAGTTACGACTAGCACATAATCTCCACCGATGTACCGCACGGGCCCGAGGAGAAGTGAAACAAGTACGAACACAACATAAGCACAGTACGCGATTAACGGCATCAGTCTTTTAGCTGATAATGTCACATAAACCTCTTAGTCTTAATTAAATCTTTAATTCTAAAAAAAAGCTTTCTACTACTTCCATATAGCGAGAAAAATCTAAAACTCTCGACTCATGACATTTTTCCTTCAAATATAGCTTTTCTTCTTTTGTCATATTAAATGCCCTTTTGATCAGCAACATTTCTTTTCCCTTTTCAGCTTGCCATATGAACTCATTGTCAGAGAATTCTTTCAAGCATATCATGCTGCTTGTAATCACAGGCGTCCCTAAACTTAGCGCTTCTCCAAGCTTGCCTGGAAAACCAGCCATAGTGACGCGATTCTCATCCCGGAAGAACACCATAAAATCAGACTCTGAAACGGCCTTACGCGCAATTGTATTTTCAACTTTCCCGTGAAAAAAAACTATGTCATTCAAGTCTTTCAATTCATTCGCATACTCTGGGAATATTTCCAACACTTCAGACTTAGTATTCCCATATACATCTAAGCGTATATCCCGTCCCTCTTTATGCACAGAAGCTACGGCGTCGACAAGAACATCTAGGCGCTCTTTTAAATTCGTCCTTCCTTTATTGATCATAGAAGGATCCACTGGACTGCTAGGATAAATCAATTTCAAACATTCAGTCGGCGGGCAAGTCCATTGTTTATCAATGCCGCCACAGTCATAAAGACCGGGGAGTTCAACAACTGGCCGTCTCTTGTTTTTGTTGTAAAACTCCGTCAAGTAAGGGCTAGTTGTAATTAAACCATCTTCAAAAAAGTTAACCCCCCACATCCTCAGCGCCGTATCAAACTTCTTAATAACTCTACGAATAAGCGCTCCCGCACTGGTATCATACCATTCGGTAATATCTGCCAAGTGCCTCACACCCACACGCTTACACAACAATAATGCTCTGAGTTGTGATATAGCCGGATGATTATAGTGGATGACCGCTTTAACTCCTTCGTACTCCTTTACCGCCAACTGCCGAACAACAGAATTATCTACTATATAGGACAGCCAACGCTTAATGCCGACTGGGTATGGGACACTCCACGATTCAAATCCGTAATGGGTACTTTCAGACTTTTTTAATCCCCCATTTTTTCTGCTCCGATCAACACCGACCAGTATTGTTTCATAGCCTAAGTCTCTAAATATTTTAGCGTTAGCGACAACCCTATTAGCAGCGCCATTTTTATCTGGCAGCTCAAACGCACCCAAATACACTATGTAGTTTTTGCCACTTTCCACAGTCAGACCGTACCTCTAAAGAACCACTTCAACATCTTCAAATGCACTTTCCTTACACGTGATATCATTGTTAATAAACAATGCCCTATGCTCCTCACCATAAACCAAGTCGTTTTCTGGGCGTGTGGCCGTATAATAATATGTAATTAGGGATTTTCGCTGAACACCTTCAGGGACATCTAGCACCCCAGCATGGCCATGCCAACTATGATCATTCGTCGTAAAAATAAGCATGCGATTTTTTTTTGGTAATATTTTTCGTACGCACTTCCAGTCTTGATTGTCATCATATGGAGATAAGTCAGTTCTCAGCATTTCCCATTGCTCATGGTAGCCATTCCACTCAATATTCCACTCATCATTAAGAAAGACAATTGCATTGATACGCCGAGAGAGCTTCATTCTATGTTGAGTAGTACCATCTACATGGACAGCCAGTGTTCCTTGGTCCTCTATAACATTGATCCCCCCCCCATCGTAATATGGGTCAGACACCAGTCCATCTATATCAGTCAGCTCCGACACCAAACTTAAAAACTTACCGCCATTGAGGACTTCAAACACTGAGCGACTGACTGGAGGCAGGGCTTCATTGTCTTCAAAATCAGATCGGGTCTTAACTTCAACACCTTCAATTGCTCTGACATCTTTTTCAAAAGTACAATTATTGATTTCCTCATTCACCTGATCAAGAACAGTCTCGTCAAAAAGCCCGTCGAAGACAGCAAATGGAAATGGCTTTTCCTCGTTATAGCTAGAAGAAAATTCTTTTATTTGCGCCTTAAATTTTTCGTAATCGAATAACTTATTCATAATTAAATCCTTAACTCTTTGCAGCCCGAGTTACTAAATTATTTTTTCCATACAGTACGATTAATGTAATCTGTATAACTCAATACAAGCCTTACTATTTTTTTAGACACGGCCCCGCCCTCATAATCACCAACAACACTCATTACTCTATTTTCATTGTCGTGCTGACTAGTAATTACAGATACCGCATTCAAAACACCTTCGCTTTTCAGTCCACACATAATTAAAACGCCTTCATCCATCCCTTCTGGGCGTTCGTGTGTATTCCGAATAGTTACTGCGGGGAAATTCAACAAAGAAGACTCTTCTGTAATTGTACCGCTATCTGACAGTACACAAAAAGCCGATTTCTGAAGCTTAATGTAGTCAAGAAGACCGAATGGCTTAACAAAGCGGATCAAAGGGTTACCGCCTTCCCGCCCTAAAGAATCTAGCCTCTTTTTAGTTCTTGGGTGTGTCGACACAATAACAGGGTAGCCATATTTATTAGCCAGCTTCTCTAATGTATCTAGTAACTCATTCAAGTTCTCTACAGTATCAACGTTTTCTTCTCTATGTGTACTCACAACAAAGTACTGGCCTTCGCAAAGACCCTCACTTATTAATACATCCGAAGCATCAATTTTTTCCTTGTAATAATCTAAAACCTCCTCCATATGAGATCCAGTTTTAATTATAGTTTCAGGCTTAACACCTTCAGATATCAAGTACCGCCGGGCGTGTTCTGTTAAAACTAAATTAATATCACTTAAATGATCTAGAACTTTTCTATTCAGCTCCTCTGGAACTCGCTGATCAAAGCAGCGGTTTCCCGCCTCCATATGAAAGACGGGTATCTTTCTGCGCTTTGCAGCAATGACCGCCAAACATGTATTTGTATCGCCATACAGCATCAAAGCGTCGGGATTTTCTTTTTCGAAAGCATCATCCGCTTTCGAAATAACATCGGCAATAGCCTTGGAGGCACTCTCCGTGCTTACGCCTAAAAAATAATCTGGCTTTCTAATATCTAGGTCATCAAAAAACACCTGGTTTAACTCATAGTCATAATTTTGACCCGAGTGCACAAGAACGTGTTCTACTTGCTTATCCATCTCCGCTATTACACGGCTCATTTTAATAAGCTCAGGTCTAGTGCCTACGAGTGTCATGACCTTAAGCATTGAGCTGCTCCTGAATATACTCTAGCTTCAGTAGTAATTTTTTAACGCCTTCAACCGAAAGCTGCTCTGTATTATGGGAGGTATAGTCATCCTGCTCTGAAATCTGTTCTTCTCCCTCAACAAAATATTTTTTGTAATTTAAATCCCGGTTATCCGCGGGTATACGATAGTAACGCCCCATATCCTCAGCCTTTGCCATCTCTTCCCTAGAAATTAAAGACTCATACAACTTTTCCCCGTGTCTTGTCCCGATGATTTTTATTGCGCTTTCCTTCTTAAATAGTTCTTTCAGGGCCGCAGCCAAATCCTCAACTGTTGACGCTGGAGCCTTCTGTACAAATAGGTCGCCTTGCTCGGCATGCTCAAATGCATGCAGAACTAAATCAACAGAATCATCTAAAGACATTAAAAAACGTGTCATAGAAGGATCTGTAACAGTCAAGTCTTCACCACTATGCAGCTGTTGAATAAATAGCGGGATAACAGACCCTCTAGACGCCATAACATTCCCGTAGCGAGTGGAGCACACCACTGGCCCGCCTTCAGGAATCATTCTAGATTTAGCAACAACCAGCTTCTCAGCCATAGCCTTAGATATACCCATGGCATTGATCGGGTAAACAGCCTTGTCCGTACTCAACACAACAACTCGCTTAACCCCGGCCAATATTGCAGAGTTCAATAGGTTTTCAGTCCCTATTACATTGGTTTTGACAGCCTCCATCGGATAAAACTCACACGATGGGACTTGCTTTAAAGCTGCAGCATGAAAAATATAGTCCACGCCCACCATTACGTGACTTAGGCTATCTATATCTCTTACATCACCTATGTAAAATTTAACCTTGTCACTACCAAGTGCTATACGCATATCTTCTTGTTTTTTTTCATCCCGGCTGAAAACGCGGATTTCTTTAACATTCGTATCAAGAAAGCGCTTCAACACAGTATGTCCAAAAGATCCTGTTCCACCAGTGATCATTAAAACTTTATTATCAAACATTACTGGGGCCCATTAATTTTAAAATCTAAAGAATTATGAAAGTCGTGCATTTGTTTCACCAGGGCCCCCCACGGCGCTGGCATGTAACCCGTGGCTTCTCTGAATCTATCAGAGTTCAGAGAACGGTCTATTACTAGAGATTCATCAGGGACAATGGTGATGTTTTTTTGATATACATCTGAAATAATATTCAGCAAGCACAGTTTATCGACAGGATCGGAGGAGACGTGATACAAGCCACTTAATTTTTTATTTGGCAATACATAGTCACCAATAACTCTAGCTAGCTCTACAGTGGGGAGCCCTGAAAAAACAGCTTTACTAAAGCCCTTTACCGAACCTTCTTTCGACAAAAACCAGTCTACTAATGATAGGTTGCTATTTAACTCATGGCCTATAATAGATGTGCGTAGAGTTATCGCATGTGGCTCTTGGTGTAATTCACCCATGTATTTTGACTTGCCATACAAATCCATTGCATCTGATAGATCCGACTCTTCGTACAAACCTTTTTTCCCTGAAAAAACGCAATCTGTACTAATATGAACCAGTCGCGCACCGTGCAGATCACACAAAGCACTTAAACGGTGAGGCAACATGGCATCTATTGGAAGCGCAACTAAGGGACTAGATGCATTTTTCTGCTGTTTTATAAGGCCGATACAATTAATTACCGCGTCGGGTTTAACTTCGTTTAGTGCGTCGACAAGGCCATCTGCATCTAACACGTCGGTGCCTAATATGATTTTTCCAACCTCTTTACTCGAAAGCCCAGTGTTTGCCACTGAGCTCCGGGCAGTCCCCCATGCATCATAACGTTCATCCCTAGAAAGCCAGCGATACACTGTATTGCCAAGCATGCCGGTTACGCCTAAAACCAATATTTTCATCTCAACCTACCCAAATCCAACTGTTTCACAAGTAAATAAGCTAGCTCTTACCAAGCCTATGTGTTGTAGGCTTTGTACCACTCGACAAACCTTGAAATCCCTACCTCTACTGACGTAGACGGGCGATAACCAGTAGCTGCAACCAAGTCTTCTACGTCGGCGTAGGTATCAGGGACATCCCCTGGCTGTAAGGGCAGTAAATTTTTCTCAGCTTTGACACCAAGGCAGCCTTCCAATACGGAAATATATTTAGACAGCTCCACCGGGGCTTGGTTGCCTATATTGAAAACACGCCAAGGAGCAAAGCTCGTCCCCGAATCAGGTGAGGCGCCACTCCAATCAGGATTGCTTTCCGCTGTATTATCAAGAACACTCACGACACCCTGAACAATGTCATCTATATAAGTGAAGTCTCTTCGGTGTTTTCCATAATTGAAGACATCAATAGGCTCTCCTGCTAGCATTTTTTTCGCAAATAAGAAAAGAGCCATATCTGGTCGCCCCCATGGACCGTAAACTGTAAAAAAGCGTAGCCCAGTCGTTGGTACGCCATAAAGATTTGAATAAGTATGTGCCATAAGCTCATTAGACTTTTTAGAAGCCGCATATAAGCTCAAAGGGTGATCCACATTATCGTGGACTGAAAATGGCATCGTTGTATTAGCGCCATAAACCGAGCTAGAGGAAGCATATACCAAGTGCTTTACTTTATTATGCCTACATCCTTCAAGTACATTTAGGAAGCCTACTATATTACTTTCAATATACGCATGTGGGTTTTCAATAGAGTAGCGAACTCCTGCCTGTGCAGCTAGGTTTACAACGCCATCAAATTTTTCGTCTGCAAACAAACACTCCATTGCCGAGCGGTCAGCCAAGTCCATTTTAATAAATTTAAATTTTTCTTGACCTTCTATCCTCTTTAAACGGGCCTGCTTAAGACTTACGTCATAGTAATCATTGAGATTATCTATCCCCACAACCTCGTCGCCTCGCTCAAGCAATAACTTGCTAACATGAGAGCCGATAAAACCCGCTGCCCCTGTAACTAAAATTTTCATCATTCTTTCCTTTAAGCTTAAAGTCTGGCGTCTACGATGTCTTTCGGAAGAACGCTTTTAATGTCATAAATCACAGAATTCTCTTTTCCGCAGTTTTCTATATTCGATGGAAACTCAAGAAATTGCTTATGCCCAACTGCTAGCAATACCGCGTCATAGGTATTATTCGACGGCAGCGAAGAAAGAACTGAAACGCCATACGCCCTCCGAGCCTCATCTGCGTCGACCCACGGATCACAAACATCAACCTTGGCTCCGTATACTTTCAATTCATCCAAAATATCAACTACACGGGTGTTTCTCAAATCAGGGCAATTTTCTTTAAAGGCCAAGCCCATCACAAGAACCCGGCTGTTAACAATGGAAATGGAACGAGAAGCCATAAGCTTAACCAAGTTTGCCACGATATATTCGCCCATGGAATCATTCAACCTACGACCAGCCAAAATCATCTCGGGGTTATAACCTATCTCTTGAGCTTTATGCGTCAAGTAATAAGGATCTACCCCGATACAATGCCCTCCAACCAAGCCTGGGCGGAAAGGTAGGAAATTCCACTTTGTCCCCGCCGCCTCTAATACGTCTAGAGTGTCAATTTCAAGGCGGTTAAATATAACCGCCAACTCATTTATCAACGCGATGTTGACATCGCGCTGGGTGTTTTCAATAACCTTAGCTGCTTCCGCAACTTTAATACTAGAAGCCTTGTGAGTGCCCGCCAAAATAATAGTTTTATATAGCTGATCAACAAGCTCTGCCGCCTCGACAGTGGAGCCAGAAGTCACTTTGGTGATATTTGCTACTGTATGCTGCTTATCTCCGGGATTTATTCTTTCGGGGCTATAGCCAGCATAAAAATCCTTGTTAAATAAAAGTGAAGATGACTGTTCAAGGACTGGGATGCAAACTTCTTCAGTGGCTCCCGGGTATACTGTTGATTCATAGATGACAATGTCACCCTTTTTTAATGCTTTCCCAATCATCTTACTTGCAGATATTAACGGAGAAAGGTCAGGTCTCTTGCTCTCATCTACCGGCGTAGGAACGGTAACAATATAGATATTACAGCTGTCGATTTCTTTTGAATCACAAGAAAAAACCAAACCACTAGCAGATTTCAACCCGCCTTCAGAAACTTCTAAAGTGCGATCACAGCCCCCCTGTAATTCATTAACTCTAGACTCATTAATGTCGAAGCCAACCACGCTTCGTTGTTTCCCGAATTCCACAGCTAATGGAAGCCCGACATACCCAAGACCAACCACGCACAAATTAACATTTTTTAATTCCAGCATCAGCAAGGCTCTTCTTAAAACGGAATATCGTCATCAAAATCATCGGCGGGCATTGGCGCCTGCTGTGCGGGGGCGCGTTGCGCTTGAGGGCTTTGCTGCCCGCCGCCGTAGCCGCCTTGTTGCTGCTGGCTCTGGCCTCCGCCAAATGACTGTTCACCGCCGCCACCTTGGCCACGTCCGCCTAGCATCTGCATTTCGCTAGCGACGATTTCAGTGGTGTAACGGTCTTGGCCGTTTTTGTCCTGCCACTTGCGTGTTTGTAGGCGGCCTTCAACGTAGACCTGCGAGCCTTTTTTCAAGTACTCACCAACAATTTCTGCTAGACGGTTGAAGAACACCACACGGTGCCATTCAGTGCGATCCTTCATTTCGCCGCTCTGCTTGTCTTTCCATTGGTCAGAGGTGGCAACGCTCACGTTCGCCACAGCACCGCCGCTAGGCATGTACTTTATTTCTGGATCCTGCCCTAGGTGCCCAACTAAGATCACCTTATTGATACCCTTTGCCATTTTATATGTCCTCCAAAATCAAGCCGCCTATTATGACAGATTATTCGTTAAAGTTTTTGCGCATTAACGCTAATTTCTGCTTCGTTTGTTATTTCTGGATCAAACCAAACATAAGACAAACCCTCTGCCTCAACCACGCTCACCTCTTTCACACCAGGCAAGGCCAATAGCACATTTATATCTGCAGTCAGATTGACAGCCATACTCTTTAAATTAGTCTCAAGAGCCACGCTATGCAGCAACACAGCCCACAGCACGCCAAGCCCCAACACGACAGCAGCCAAACCAGTAGCGCCAAGCAATTCAGCGCCGACGCCGCCGGCAACACCACCAAGGAAAGCGCCAAAAAACTGGCTGCTAGAGTATACGCCTAGCGCAGCCCCCTTTTGCCCGCCCATCGCCAGCTTCGACAGCTGAGCAGGCAAGCTAGCCTCCAAGACATTAAAGGCCAAAAAGAATATTGTTAATGCCGCCAGAAACAAGGGCACCGCAACAGAGCCCACAATCAGCAAGGCCGCAGCCAGAACAACCAATAAGGCAGACAAACTCAAGGCCATGCGAACGGGAATGCTCTTGCCGACCCGCATGATTAACGGGGCGGCCAGCAACAGCGAAACCGTCATCAGCGGCAAATACACCCACCAGTGCTGCGCCACCGCCAAGCCCAGTAAGTCGCGCAACACAAAAGGCACAGATACAAAAATAGCCGTCAGCAAGGCATGTAACAGCAATACACTTATATTCAGTGCCATCAAACGCTTATCTAGCAAAACCTGCTTCAAGGCAAGACTCGCTACTCGGCGGTCATTCGAGCGCACGCTCGGCGTTGGCACCGCAAATAAAATAATACCTGCACTAATAGCAGCCAGCCCAGCGGTCAGCCAAAATAGGCCTGTAACTCCTGTCCACGCGCTTAACAACGGCCCCAAGACCAGCGACAGTAAAAATGATGCGCCGATGGACGCGCCAATAATGGCCATGACCTTGGTGCGCTGGCTGTCGCGGCTCAAGTCCGAGGCCAGCGCCATAACCGCTGCGGCTATGGCCCCCGCCCCCTGTAGTGCTCGGGCCGCAATCAAGGCATAGACATTATCCGACAGAGCGGCAAACACACTGCCCGTAGCAAACAGGGCTAGGCCAAAATAGATCACCGGCTTGCGGCCAATACGGTCAGATAACATACCAAAAGGGATCTGCAAAATGGCCTGGGTCAAACCGTAGGCGCCAACGGCTAGACCGAGTAACGCGGGAGTCGCCTCAGACAGGCTATCCGCATACAGCGCCAGCACCGGCAACACCATGAATAGGCCCAGCATGCGAAACACGTAGACCAAGGCCAGCGACAGTGCGGCGCGGCGCTCACTAGCTAGCATCTTGTCAGACTGGTACATGTGGATAACCTAGAAACACGGGAAAGTAGCCCCCTCTACAGGGCGCAATATTCTAACACAACAATTCTTGGCATTAAGGCTATAATGCTCGATTTTGCGGCGGCAGTAGTCATGAGCGATATCATCATCCGAGGTGCGCGCACCCACAACCTCAAAAACATCGACCTTGAGCTGCCCCGCGACAAGCTGATTGTTATCACGGGGCTGTCTGGCTCGGGCAAATCATCCCTGGCCTTTGATACCATTTTTGCCGAGGGCCAGCGCCGCTACGTAGAGTCCCTGTCAGCCTATGCTCGGCAGTTCTTGTCCGTCATGGAAAAACCCGACATAGACCACATCGAAGGTCTGTCCCCGGCTATTTCTATCGAGCAAAAATCCACCTCGCACAACCCCCGCTCGACCGTCGGCACCATCACCGAAATTTACGACTACCTGCGTCTAATGTACGCGCGCGCGGGCACGCCCCGTTGCCCGGAGCACAAAACAACACTGGAAGCACAAACCGTCAGCCAGATGGTGGATCATGTTCTTGCCATGCCCGAAGGCAGCAAGCTGATGCTTTTAGCCCCCGTGGTGCGTGAACGCAAAGGTGAGCACGTACAACTATTGGAAAGCCTGCGCAGCCAAGGCTATATCCGCGCCCGTATCGACGGGGAGCTGATCGAGCTGGACGACGCCCCCGAGCTGGACCGCCACAAAAAACACAGCGTCGAAGTTGTCATCGACCGCTTCAAGGTTAGAGAAGACCTCAAGCAGCGACTGGCAGAGTCCTTTGAGACCGCCCTGCACCTAGCCGAAGACATCGCCATCATTGCCCCCATGGACAAGGACACGGAACTAGAGCAGCAAACCTTTTCTGCAAAATTCGCCTGCTCCCTATGCGGATACAGCATCCCTGAATTAGAGCCGAAATTATTTTCCTTTAACAATCCTGCGGGTGCCTGCTCCGGCTGTGACGGCCTAGGTATACGACAAATATTTGATGTTGATCAAGTAGTGCTCAATGCCCACCTCAGCTTGGCAGGGGGCGCTATTCGCGGCTGGGACCGTCGCAACGCTTACTACTTTCAGATGCTCGAGTCCTTGGCGTCACACTATAAATTTGATGTGGAAACCCCCTTTGATGAACTCAGCGACAAAATCAGAAAAGTCATCTTGCACGGCAGCGGCAAAGAAAAGGTCGAGTTCAACTACAAGGGCGACAGCGGTACACAATGGAATAAGGTGCACCCCTTTGAAGGCATTATCCCGAACATGGAACGCCGCTATCGCGACACCGAGTCCAGCGCTGTGCGCGAAGAACTATCCAAATACCAAATCCAGCAATCCTGTGCGGTATGTGACGGCACGCGCTTAAACCAAGCGGCCCGCAATGTATTTGTTGCGGATACGCCGCTGGCGGACATTGCCGCCTTATCTATAGAAGAGGCCCATAACTTCTTCGCCGACCTGCAGCTTGAAGGCGCAAAGGGCGAAGTAGCAGACAAAATCCTGCGTGAAATCCGCCTGCGCATTAACTTTTTGGTCAATGTCGGCCTGGACTATCTATCCCTAGACCGCGGTGCAGACACCCTGTCTGGGGGCGAGGCCCAGCGCATACGCCTAGCTTCGCAGATCGGCGCTGGCCTAGTCGGCGTGATGTACGTTCTGGATGAGCCATCTATCGGCCTACATCAACGCGACAATGATCGCTTGCTAGAAACGCTAAAATACCTGCGCGACCTAGGCAATACCGTGATCGTAGTCGAACACGACGAAGACGCTGTGCGCCTAGCCGACTATGTTGTCGACATAGGCCCTGGCGCAGGTGTTCACGGCGGTCATATTGTGGCACGCGGCACACCCCAGCAAGTCGCTGACAACCCAGACTCCATTACCGGCCAGTACTTGTCAGGCAAAAGATGTATCGCCATTCCCCAGCAGCGTATACCCCCCTCTGACAAGCATATCCGCATCAAGGGCGCCCAAGGCAACAACCTGGCCAATGTGAATGCGGATATCCCCGTAGGCCTGCTTACCTGTGTGACTGGCGTGTCCGGCTCAGGTAAGTCCACACTGATTAATGACACACTATATGCGCAGAGTGCCCGCGATCTAAATGGCAGCAGCCTACAGCCCGCCGCCGTCACCGCTATTGAAGGCCTAGAGCATGTCGACAAGGTTATCGATATAGATCAAAGCCCGATTGGCCGCACGCCGCGTTCGAACCCTGCCACCTACACCGGGCTGTTCACTACCATTCGCGAGCTATTTTCAGGCACTGCCGAAGCGCGTTCGCGAGGCTATAAGCCGGGGCGCTTCAGCTTTAACGTCAAGGGTGGACGTTGTGAGTCCTGCCAAGGTGACGGCTTGATCAAAGTAGAAATGCACTTCCTACCCGACGTCTACGTGCCCTGCGACCTTTGCAAGGGCAAACGCTATAACCGTGAAACCCTAGAAGTGCGTTACAAGGGTAAAAATATTCACGAGATACTCGCCATGACAGTGGAAGAAGCCACCCCCTTCTTCAACGCGGTACCAGTGTTGGCGCGCAAGCTGCAGACACTGCTCGATGTTGGCCTGAGCTATATTACCCTAGGCCAAAACGCTACGACCTTGTCCGGCGGCGAAGCACAGCGCGTCAAACTAGCCCGCGAACTATCCAAGCGCGATACGGGGCAGACACTGTATATTCTTGACGAGCCGACCACTGGCCTGCACTTCCATGACGTCGACCAGCTACTCAAAGTCATCCACCGCCTGCGCGACCACGGCAATACCATTGTGGTTATCGAGCACAATCTAGATGTGATCAAAACAGCGGACTGGGTGATAGACCTAGGCCCCGAGGGCGGCAGTAAAGGCGGGGAAATAATTGCCACTGGCACACCAGAGACAGTCGCCGAGAACCCCAAGTCATTTACTGGGCACTACCTGAAGCCACTGCTGAATAGGTAGAACGGCAGCATATCCGCATAGATCACGGCGTCATTGGGACGCCGCACCGCCATCCATGGCTCCTTGCGGCATACCGTACATCCTGTACATAACAAAAAAGGCCGAGCATAGCTCGGCCTTTTTTAGCACTACAGATTAACTTACTCTGTAACTGCAGCCTCTTCAGCAGCTGCTGCAACTGGACGATCGACCAGTTCAACATATGCCATAGGAGCATTATCGCCAGCACGGAATCCGCACTTCAAGATGCGGCTGTAGCCGCCCTGACGATCCTTATAACGAGGACCTAGCTCATTAAACAACTTTGCAACAATCTTATCCGCAGCACGGTTGTTACCCAGGCGTGAAAACGCTAGGCGACGGTTGGCAACGCTGTCGTTCTTTGCCAATGTGATCAAAGGCTCGGTAACACGACGCAGTTCTTTTGCCTTAGGCAGAGTTGTTTTAATCAACTCGTGCTCAAACAAAGAGCTAGACATGTTAGTGAACATAGCTTTACGGTGAGAGCTGTTACGGCCGAGTTGACGACCTGATTTACGATGGCGCATGGCTCAATCTTCCTACTTCAATATGGTAACGGTTTAGCTGGCTTCTTTAGCGATAGTCGCTGGTGGCCAATTTTCTAGGCGCATACCCAGAGATAGGCCGTGCTGTGCCAACACGTCTTTTATTTCGGTTAATGACTTCTTACCTAAGTTAGGAGTCTTCAACAACTCAACTTCAGTACGCTGAATCAAATCACCGATATAGTAAATATTTTCTGCTTTCAGACAGTTTGCTGAACGAACGGTCAGCTCCAAGTCGTCTACAGGGCGCAACAATACTGGATCAACATCCGCAGAATCGTCTTCTTCTTCAGCGACCGTTTCAGCTTTTAAGTCAACAAATACAGAGATTTGCTCTTGCAAGATGGTAGCTGCGCGACGAATTGACTCTTCAGGGTCGATAGTACCGTTTGTTTCCAAATCGATGATCAACTTATCTAAGTCAGTACGTTGCTCAACACGTGCGCTTTCAACATTGTAAGCCACACGATAAACAGGGCTAAAGCTAGCGTCGATTTGTAGAGTTCCTACAGCACGCGTTTCACCTTCTTCCAATTTACGCTGACTAGCTGGCTGGTAACCACGACCTTTCATAACTTTCAAAGTCATGTTCAGCTCGCCGTTCTGAGTCATGTTAGCGATAACATGGTCAGGGTTCATGATTTCAACGTCATGATCAACCTGAATATCAGCGGCAGTAACAGCGCCAGAACCTTTCTTACTAAGAGTTAATACAACTTCATTCTTAGCGTGTAATAAAATTGCCAAACCTTTTAGGTTAAGCAATATATCTAAAACGTCTTCCTGTACACCTTCAATCGTTGTGTACTCGTGGAGTACACCTTCGATTTGCACTTCTGTTACCGCAGCCCCTGGCATAGACGATAACAAGATACGGCGAAGAGCATTACCTAGAGTGTGGCCAAAGCCACGCTCTAATGGCTCTAAAACGACCTTAGCACGGGTGTCAGAGATCTGCTGTATATCCACTAAACGTGGCTTCAGAAACTCATTTACATTAGCTGACATATTCGGCGCTCCGTTGTTTGATTACTTAGAGTACAGTTCGACGATCAAGTTTTCGTTGATCTCGGCTGGTAGCTCAGAACGCTCAGGAATGCTTTTGAAAACACCTGTTAGCTTCTTTGCATCTACTTCGATCCACTCAACGATACCGCGCTGCTGAGCCAGCTCCATTGCAGATGCAATACGAGACTGAGTCTTAGACTTTTCACGAACGACAACTTCATCACCTGGCTTAACCATGTAAGAAGCAACGTTAACAATACCGCCGTTAACTTGAATAGACTTATGGCTAACTAGCTGACGCGCTTCAGAGCGAGTAGATCCGTAACCCATGCGATAAACAACATTGTCTAGACGCTGCTCAAGAAGGCTTAACAGGTTTGCACCTGTAGAACCTTTTTGGCGAGCAGCTTCTTTATAGTAACCGCGGAACTGCTTCTCTAACACACCGTATATACGGCGAACTTTCTGCTTCTCACGCAACTGTAGTGCGTAATCAGACTGACGAGGAGGACGACTGTTCTGTGAAGTCTGCCCTGGAAGGCGCTCCATATTACATTTCGACTCAAGAGGACGAACGCCTGACTTTAGGAAAAGGTCAGTGCCTTCACGACGAGCCAGCTTACATTTTGGGCCACGATATCTTGCCATTGTAATACTCCTGCTTTAAACGCGACGGCGCTTAGGTGGACGACAGCCATTGTGAGGCAACGGTGTTACGTCCACGATGTTTTGAATTTTGAAGCCTACGTTATTCAACGCACGCACAGCCGATTCACGACCAGGCCCTGGACCCTTAACTTCTACGTCAAGGCTCTTCAAGCCATATATTTTTGCAGCTTCACCAGCGCGTTCTGCAGCAACCTGTGCGGCAAAAGGCGTGCTCTTACGAGAGCCACGGAAACCAGAACCACCAGATGTAGCCCAAGACAATGTGTTGCCCTGACGATCGGTGATAGTAATAATTGTATTGTTAAAGGACGCAAATATGTGCGCCACACCTTCAGTTACGGTGCGTTTTACCTTTTTACGAGTGCTTGTTGGCTTGGCCATAAATCTTCTCTAACCAGAAATTAATCTAGAATTATCTCTTAATAGGCTTGCGTGGACCCTTACGAGTACGTGCATTGGTTTTAGTGCGCTGACCACGTAGTGGCAAGCCGCGACGATGGCGCAAGCCACGGAAGCAACCCAAGTCCATCAAACGCTTGATGTTCATTGAAACTTCGCGTCGCAAATCACCTTCAACAGTGAATTTGCCAACCGCTACACGCAGTGACTCAACTTCAGGCTCCGCTAGCTCACGGATCTTAGTTGTAGGATTAATTCCTACAGCTTTACAAATTTCGTATGCCCGAGTCTGACCGATACCGTAGATTGATGTTAAACCAACCCATGTATGCTTGTTGACTGGGATATTAATACCGGCTATACGTGCCATTAACCTAAACTCCTAAACACACCTAAATACAAGGCGCGCAATTCTATAGAAATAACATTAAAAATCAATGCTCAAAGCTAAAATAATTAGCCTTGGACTTGTTTGTGACGCGGATCCGTACAAATAACTCGTACTTTTCCATTGCGGCGCACAGTTTTACAGTTGCGGCAGATTTTTTTTACCGAAGCTCGTACTTTCATCGTTTACTCCAAATTGGAACCGTTGCCTAAGCTTCGGTGCCTTTTAAATTAGCTTTTTTCATTAAGCCTTCATACTGATGAGACATCAGATGAGACTGCAACTGGGACATGAAGTCCATTACTACAACCACCACGATCAACAGCGCCGTACCACCAAAGTTGAAGGGCACATTGAAGTAGGTAATCAAAATTTCTGGTAATAAGCACACCGCAGTGATGTACAAAGAACCAACTACTGTTAGACGCGTCATTACACCGTCAATATAACGAGCTGTTTGCTCGCCAGGACGAATGCCCGGTACAAATGCACCTTGACGCTTCAAATTATCCGCTGTTTCACGAGCATTAAAGACCAATGCAGAGTAAAAGAAGCAGAAGAATATAATCGCACCACCATACAACAACATATAGGCAGGTTGACCTGGTGACATATAAGCTGCCAAATCAGATACCCACGAATCCGTACCCGTGCTACCCGCAAAGCTTGCGATGGTGGCAGGGAACAAAATTATTGCCTGAGCGAAAATTGCTGGAATAACACCGGCAATATTCAGCTTCAGTGGCAAGTGTGATGTTTGCGCTGCATAAGCTTGGCGGCCCTGCTGGCGCTTGGCAAAGTTAATTGTAATGCGGCGCTGTCCGCGCTCTACAAAAATAACAAATGCTGTTACTGCTGCTGCAAGTACAAATACCAACAGCACCATTGCATAGCTTAATTCACCCGTTGCAGCCAAGTCCAACATGCTCGCGATAGCTTGAGGCAAGCCAGCCACAATACCGGCAAAGATAATCATAGAGATTCCGTTGCCGATGCCGCGTTCTGTAATTTGCTCGCCCAACCACATCAAGAACATTGTTCCAGTCACCAGTGTGACCATCGCTGTAAAGATAAAGCTTACACCGGGGTTGCGCACTAGCTCAGCGCCACCAAACTCAGGGTTTTGCAATGCAACTGCAACACCAAAACTTTGCATGGCAGCCAATACAATCGTTAAAAGGCGAGTGTACTGAGTCAGCTTGCGCTGACCCTGCTGGCCTTCTTTACGTAGCTCCTGGAAAGGAGGATGAACATGCCCCAACATCTGCACAATAATAGATGCAGTAATATAAGGCATAACCCCTAGGGCAAACATAGACATACGTCCTAGCGCACCACCAGAGAAAACATCAACCAGACCAAGAATCCCGCCCTGCTGAGACTCAAATAATTTAGCCAGCACCTGTGGATCGATACCAGGCAGGGTAATAAATGACCCTACGCGGTAAATCAACAGTGCAAACAGTAAAAAAAGAATCCGGTTACGGACCTCGGTCAATTGACCGAGATTCATACCGGGATTCATTTGAGCATTAGAACGAGACATGCGTCGCTTATTCCTCTATTTTGCCGCCAGCAGCAAGGATAGCTTCACGCGCACCCTTACTTACTGCAACACCAACAATAGTCAACGCACGAGTCACTTCGCCAGAGGCAAAGATCTTAGCTTGTATGATCTGCTGCGGGATCAAGTTAGCTGCCTTCAAAGCAACCAAATCAATCGTATCGCCTTCTACCGAGTTCAGCTCAGACAAACGTACTTCTGCCGACAAGCGACCAATACGTGAGGTGAAGCCAACCTTAGGCAAACGACGTTGAATAGGCATTTGACCACCTTCAAAACCGATCTTAGGCATTCCGCCTGAGCGCGACTTCTGTCCCTTGTGACCACGGCCACAAGTTTTGCCTAGCGTAGAGCCAATTCCACGGCCAACGCGCTTAACGCGGCCGCGAGAGCCTGCAGCAGGCTTAAGTGTATTCAGTTTCATGTTTAAGCTTCCTCAACTTGAACCATGTAGATGACTGTATTAATCATTCCACGGTTTTCAGGAGTATCTATTACTTCTACAGTATGACGAATGCGACGAAGACCTAAACCACGCAAGCATGCCTGGTGGTTCTTAAGTCGACCAATGCTCGACTTAGTCTGAGTTACTTTAATTTTTTTAGCGTCAGCCATTTTTCAGTCCTCTGCCTTAACCCAAGATGTCTTCAACAGACTTGCCACGCTTGGCCGCTACACTCTCAGGAGAGTTGATAGCAGCTAAACCCTTAATCGTAGCGCGAACCACGTTAATGGGGTTACGTGAACCCTGAGTTTTAGCTAGTACGTTACGAACACCAACAGCTTCTAATACTGCGCGCATTGCGCCACCGGCAATTACGCCAGTACCGTCAGATGCTGGCTGCATGTAGATTTTAGCTGCGCCGTGGTTAGCTTTAATTGGGTAGTGCAAAGTGCCATCTACCAAACTAATAGTTTTTATGTCACGGCGTGCTTTTTCCATGGCCTTTTGAATAGCAACAGGCACTTCTTTCGCCTTGCCATATCCAAAACCCACTTTACCGTTACCATCACCAACTACTGTCAGTGCTGTGAAACTAAACTGGCGACCACCTTTAACCACTTTTGAAACGCGGTTAACTGTGACCAGTTTTTCAATCATGCCATCTGCAGGCCCTTGATCAAACTTTGACATAGTAGTTACCTTTAGAATTCCAGTCCGTTTTCACGAGCAGCGTCAGCAAGTGCTTTAACACGACCGTGGTACTTAAAGCCTGAACGATCAAACGCAACTTTTGTTACGCCTGCCGCTTTGGCCGCTTCTGCAACTGCCTTACCAACAGCTGCTGCTGCCTCAGAGTTGCTACTATTTTTTACTTCGCCTTTAACCGGTGCCTGAAGTGTCGAAGCACTTGCAATTACCTTATCACCCTCAGGTGCAATAACCTGAGCGTAAATGTGAAGACCAGTACGATGAACGCTCAAACGATGAGCACCCAATTCACTAATCTTGGCGCGCGCTCTACGAGAACGACGTAAACGAGATGTTTTCTTATCCATCGTCTTACCTATTTCTTCTTAGCTTCTTTGCGGATGATGTGCTCACCAGCATAACGGACACCTTTGCCTTTGTAGGGCTCAGGTGGGCGATAGGCGCGAATTTCAGCCGCAACTTGGCCAACTACCGCCTTATCCATACCAGAAACAACAACTTCAGTCTGACTTGGAGTCTCAATCGTAATACCTTCAGGTATTGCGTGATTTACAGGGTGAGAAAAGCCAAGAGTAAGATTCAAGACATTGCCTTGAGCTTTAGCTCTGTAACCAACACCAACTAGCTCCAATTTTTTCTGGAAGCCTGTAGTCACACCAACAATCAAGTTGTTAGTTAGAGCACGCATGGTACCTGCCATGGCGTAATCTTTAACTGTAGCTGGTGTTACTTGTAAAACACCATCTTCTTCTTTCAATGAAACAGTAGAATGCAATACTAGTGAAGTGGAACCTTTTGGCCCTTTCACTGATACATTTTGACCGTCTAACTTAACCTCAACACCAGCAGGAATAGAGATCGCTTGCTTAGCAACACGTGACATAAACTATCCTCCTAAATTAAGAAACGGTACAAAGAATTTCGCCACCAGCACCCAATTTACGGGCTTCGCGATCGCTCATTAAGCCGCGAGAAGTGGAGATAATTGCAACACCCAAACCATTGTTAACCTTTGGCAATTCATCTTTGCCGCGATATACACGCAAGCTAGGCTTGCTGATACGCTTAATGGTTTCAATGACTGGGCGACCTTCAAAATACTTAAGCGCAACACTAATAGAAGGCTTGCCTTCAGTTTCAGTGGCCTCAAATCCTGCAATATAGCCTTCATCTAACAATACTTTAAGTATTGCAGACTTCAGCTTAGAAGCAGGGATAGTAACTTCAGCTTTGCTAGCTCGTTGGGCGTTACGTACACGCGTCAACAAGTCAGCAATTGGATCAGTCATACTCATATCGATATCCTCTTACAATTAAAAAACTACCAGCTTGCTTTACGCAAACCAGGTACATCACCACGCATCGCAGCTTCACGAAGCTTAATGCGCGATAATCCAAACTTTCTTAGGTAGCCGTGTGGGCGACCAGTTTCGTTGCAACGATTACGCTGACGAACAGGGCTAGAATCGCGAGGTAGCTTCTGCAAAGCTTCGTTTGCACCTACCAATTCTTCTATTGAGCTTTCAGGGCTCTGGATGATCGCTTTCAAAGCTGCACGCTTTACAGCGTATTGAGCAACTAATTTTGCGCGCTTTTGCTCGCGCATTTTCATTGAGGTCTTAGCCATTTTCGCTTACGCCTTCGTAGTCGTCTTAAACGGGAAGTTAAATGCTTTCAGAAGCGCTCGCGCCTCATCATCAGTTTTCGCTGTAGTAGTTACAACAATGTCCATGCCGCGTAGCGCGTCAATCTTGTCGTAATCAATTTCAGGGAAAATGATCTGCTCTTTAACGCCCATGCTGTAATTTCCACGGCCGTCAAAGGACTTTGGGTTCAAGCCACGGAAATCGCGGATACGAGGTATCGAGATGCTCACCAAACGATCAAGGAATTCATACATGCGCTCACGACGCAATGTAACCTTACATCCGATTGGATATCCGTCACGGATTTTAAAGCCCGCGATAGATTTTCTAGCGATGGTAACTACTGGCTTTTGGCCAGCAATTTTGGCCATGTCGCCAGTAGCGTGCTCAAGCACCTTCTTGTCCACTAACGCTTCGCCAAGACCCATATTCAATGTGATCTTAGTGATGCGTGGAACTTCCATAACACTCTTATATCCAAACTCTTTTACAAGTGCTGGAAGAATGGTTTCTTTATATTCTGTATGAAGTCTAGCCATGATTAACTCTTAAATAGCTACTAAGCTACAACGTCGCCGGAGGACTTGTAGAAACGAACTTTTTTACCATCGTCAACGCGAATTCCGACACGGTCAGCTTTCTGTGTCTTAGCGTTGTAGATAGCAACATTAGAATTATCTAGAGACATTTCTTTTTCAACGATGCCACCAGGCTCGCCAACCGCTGGGTTTGGCTTTGTGTGCTTCTTGGCAACGTTGATATTCTCTACGATAACGCGGCTAGACTCAGTGTCTACAGATAATACTTTACCTGTGCGACCCTTGTCTTTTCCCGCAATTACGATGACTTCGTCACCTGTTTGAATTTTTTGCATGATCAAACTCCGCCTATAGCACTTCAGGTGCTAGAGAAATAATTTTCATAAAGTTCCCTGTACGCAACTCGCGAGTTACGGGGCCAAAAATACGGGTCCCGATAGGCTCAAGCTTAGCGTTCAAAAGAACGGCGGCATTTGAATCAAAGCGAATTAACGAACCGTCTGCACGACGTACGCCTTTACGGGTACGCACGACAACCGCGTTGTAAACTTCACCTTTTTTTGCTTTTCCGCGAGGAATAGCATCTTTGACAGTCACTTTAATAACGTCACCGATACCAGCATAACGACGCTTTGAACCACCAAGCACCTTGATACACTGAACTCGGCGAGCGCCACTGTTGTCTGCTGCCAACAAATTTGATTGCATTTGAATCATGACTTACACCGCTTTTTCTTGAATGCTAACCAAGACCCAAGACTTAGTCTTAGATATAGGGCGACACTGTTGAATTAGAACAACGTCTCCTGGATTACATTCGTTGTTTTCGTCATGCACAGACAACTTAGTCGTGCGCTTGATGAACTTGCCGTACATTGGGTGCTTAATTAGGCGCTCAATTTTAACAACAAAAGACTTGTCCATCTTATTGCTTACAACTGTAGCAGTCAGCGTGCGCTGAGTTGTTTCAGTAGATGCTTCGCTCATTATGCGTCACCACTTTTTGTTTCGTTCATAACGGTCTTGATACGTGCGATATCGCGACGTACACGCTGGAATTCAGTTATCTTAGGGTTTCCAGTTGTCTTTTGCATACGCAAGTTAAACTGTTCCTTTCGAAGAACTAGCAATTCTTCTTGCAGCTCAGCTGCAGATTTTTGGCGTAGATCTAAAGCTTTCATTACATCACCGTCCTTCTAACAAAGGTGGTAGCAACAGGAAGTTTAGCTGCAGCAAGATCAAATGCCTCACGCGCCAACTCTTCACTCACACCTTCCATTTCGTATAACATACGACCAGGCTGAATCTGGGCTACCCAGTATTCTACGTTACCCTTACCTTTACCCATACGTACTTCTACAGGCTTTTTAGTAATGGGCTTATCTGGAAAAATTCGAATCCAAATTTTTCCGCCACGCTTAATGTGGCGAGTCATGGCGCGTCGAGCTGCTTCGATTTGACGAGCAGTGATGCGTCCACGTCCAGTTGCTTTAAGACCGAACTCACCAAAGCTTACCGAACTACCTCGGTGTGCCAAGCCGCGGTTGCGGCCTTTCATGGTTTTGCGGAATTTTGTGCGTTTAGGCTGTAACATTTCTATCTAACCCTTATTTCGCTTTTGCGGACGTAGACTTGCCGGATTTAGCTTGCTTGGCTTCAAAGTCATATACTTCACCTTTGAATACCCAAGTCTTAATGCCAATAATACCGTAAGTAGTATTTGCTTCAGCTGTACCGTAGTCGATATCAGCACGAAGAGTATGCAAGGGCACTCGACCTTCGCGATACCACTCAGTACGAGCAATCTCAGCACCATTCAAACGACCAGCACAGCTGATCTTGATACCAAGTGCACCTAAACGCATTGCATTAGTTACCGCACGGCGCATAGCGCGGCGGAACATAATACGGCGCTCAAGCTGCTGAGCAACACTTTCCGCAACAAGAGTTGCATCCAACTCAGGCTTGCGAATCTCTTCAATGTTGATCTTAACTACGCCAACAGGCAAAGATAAAATCTTAGCAACTTCTTGGCGAAGTCTTTCGATGTCTTCGCCTTTCTTGCCGATAACAACACCAGGACGAGCAGTGTGAATAGTCACAACAGCCTGCTTAGCAGGGCGCTCGATCTGAATACGGCTAACAGCAGCTTGCAAAAGCTTTTGCTTAATGAATTTACGAACCTGAATATCTTCAAACAAGTTCTTAGAATAATCTCCGCGCTCGGCGTACCACTTAGACGTCCAGTCTGAAGCGATGCCTAAGCGAAATCCAATTGGATGTACTTTTTGTCCCATAGCGTCCTACTCAGTCTGAAACTGTAACGGTAATGTGGCTGGTACGCTTTAATATGCGATTACCACGGCCTTTCGCGCGCGCTTGAAAACGCTTCATCGTTGGGCCTTCGTCCACAAAAATCGCTGACACTTTCAATTCGTCAATATCAGCACCTTCGTTGTGCTCAGCATTTGCAATAGCTGAATCCAACACTTTTTTTACTAGCTGTGCGGCCTTACGTGGGCTAAAGGATAAAACCTCTAGGGCACGATCAACAGGCAATCCGCGAACTTGATCAGCGATCAAGCGTGCTTTTTGCGCCGAAGTGCGGGCATAGCGATGTTTTGCACTTACTTGCATGACTATCTTCTCGCCTTCTTGTCGACTACGTGGCCTCTAAAAGTACGCGTTAACGCGAACTCACCCAATTTATGGCCAACCATATTCTCGTTAACTAAAACGGGAATGTGTTGGCGGCCATTATGTACCGCTATTGTCAGGCCGATCATATCTGGTGAAACCATAGAACGACGTGACCAAGTTTTAATAGGACGACGGTTGTTTTCAGCAAGCGCCTTCTCAACCTTAGTGACCAAATGATGGTCAATAAATGGTCCTTTTTTCAACGAACGTGGCATGAATTACTCCCTACTTACGGTTGTTGCGACGACGAACAATCATGCCATCGGTACGTTTATTAGAACGAGTCTTATGACCTTTAGTCGGCACGCCCCACGGAGATACAGGGTGACGGCCACCAGAGGTACGGCCTTCACCACCACCATGCGGGTGATCAACGGGGTTCATAGCCACACCGCGAACGGTAGGTCGAACGCCGCGCCAGCGTTTCGCACCCGCTTTACCAAGCTGACGCAAGCTGTGCTCGCCGTTACTTACTTCGCCAATGACCGCGCGACAATCAATATGTACTTTACGTGTTTCGCCAGAGCGTAAACGCAGAGTTGCATAAGAGCCTTCACGAGCAACTAGTTGTGCGTATGTGCCAGCAGAACGTGCAATCTGTGCACCCTTGCCAGGCTTCATCTCAACACAGTGAACCGAGCTACCTAGTGGTACGTTGCGCAATGGCAAGCTGTTACCCGAAACAATCGGTGCAGCAGGGCCCGTTAGCAACTGATCGCCAGCCTTCATGCCCTTAGCGGCAATGATGTAGCGACGCTCGCCATCAGCAAACAATACTAGTGCGATGTGCGCTGTGCGGTTTGGGTCGTATTCAATGCGCTCAACAGTTGATGGAATTCCATCTTTGTTGCGTTTGAAATCAACAACGCGATAGCGCTGCTTGTGACCACCACCTACGTGTCGAGTCGTAATACGACCAGCGTTGTTACGACCACCAGAGCGAGTTTTCTTCTCTAGCAATGGAGCGTAGGGATCACCCTTGTGCAATTCTGCAGGGGTAACCTTAACAACGTGACGACGACCAGGTGAGGTCGGCTTAGTCTTTATAATAGGCATTACTCAGAACCCTCATAAGTAATTTCACTGCCAGCAGCCAAAGTAACGTAGGCTTTCTTCCAGTCACTACGCTTGCCTTCAACCTGCTTAAAACGCTTAGTCTTACCTTTCACGTTCATCAGGCGTACATTTTCAACTTTCACATTGAAAACCAATTCAACTGCCGCTTTAACTTCTGCCTTATCCGCACCAGGTAAAACCTTAAATGCGTGCTGGTTAGAAGCTTCAGTTGCCATTGCGCTTTTTTCAGTTACGTGAGGCGCAAGCACTATCTGTAATAGACGCTCTTGGTTCATTTCAACTGCTCCTCGATACGCTTCAGAGAATCAACTGTAATCAAAACCTTGTCAAAATTCACAAGATCAACAGGATTCAATGTTGCCGCATCAGTAACATCTACAGAGCGCAAGTTGCGCGCCGCAAGATACAAGTTAATGTCATCTGTCTCGCTGACGATCAACACATTCTCAACACCCATTTCATTCAACTTAGCTGCAAGCAACTTAGTCTTAGGCGTATCAATGCTAATCTCTTCAACAACAACCAAACGCTCTTGGCGGATCAGTTCCGAAAAGATAGATGCCATTGCACCGCGGTACATTTTACGGTTAACTTTTTTGCTGTGGTCCTGGGGACGCGCAGCAAAAGTTACACCACCGTGGCGCCAAATTGGGCTACGGATTGTACCGGCACGAGCACGACCAGTACCCTTCTGATTGAATGGCTTGATACCACCACCGCTTACATCAGAACGATTCTTTTGTGCACGAGAGCCTTGACGAGCACCAGACAGATACGCTGTAACCACCTGGTGAATCAAAGCCTCATTAAATTCGCGACCGAAAGCTGTCTCAGAGACTTCTACTTTCTGTCCACTATTGAGTAACGCTAGTTCCATAATTAAGATCCAGACCTATGCTATTTCTTAGCTTTAGAGGCAGAGCGAACAAATACATTGCCGCCAGCCGAACCAGGTACAGCACCTTTAACTAGCAGTAAATTGCGCTCAACATCAACGCGAACTACTTCTAAGTTTTTGGCTGTTATACGCTTGGCACCCATATGGCCTGCCATGCGCTTACCCTTAAATACTCGACCAGGAGTTTGACACTGACCAGTCGAACCGTGAGCACGGTGAGATACAGAGTTACCATGAGTTGCATCTTGCATGGCGAAGTTATGACGCTTCACACCACCCTGAAAACCCTTACCGATTGAAGTGCCCGCTACGTCAACTTTCTGGCCTGCTTCAAACAGATCAGCTTTGACTTCACTACCAACTTCAAACTCTTCGCCTTCTTCAAGACGGAACTCCCACAAACCATCACCTGCAGCAACATTTGCTTTCGCAAAATGCCCTGCCATCGGCTTAGTTACACGAGAAGCGCGTCGCTCACCCTTTGTCACCTGAATAGAAGCGTAACCATCGGTTTCCACAGTTTTTACCTGGGATACGCGATTTGGTTCTACTTCTATCACGGTCACAGGAATTGATACGCCATCTTCAGTAAAGATGCGCGTCATGCCTGCCTTACGACCGACTAGACCAATTGCCATGACAATTCCTCAATTCAATGCTTTTCAGCTTAAAATGAAAACTTCGGCTTTAAGCACCAAACGCCTAAGCCGAAGTTCGCTAAATTCAATACCGCCCAATTGGCGGCTTGTATGTTTTGCTAGTTAATCGCCAAAGCGAAAAACTTGCGCCCCTTTATCAGGGACGCGTATATTAGTTCAGTTTTATCTGAACGTCAACCCCTGCAGCCAAATCTAATTTCATCAGCGCATCAACGGTTTTGTCAGTTGGATCAACAATATCCATTAGACGCTTGTGCGTGCGAATTTCATACTGGTCGCGCGCATCTTTGTTGACGTGTGGAGAAACTAGAATCGTGAAACGCTCTTTACGCGTAGGCAAAGGAATAGGACCCTGTACCATCGCGCCAGTGCGCTTAGCTGTTTCTACAATTTCGCTAGCAGACTTGTCGATCAAACGATGATCGAAAGCTTTTAGACGAATGCGGATTGTTTGTGCTTTCTTAGCTGCTGACATATCTGCTTACCTTACTTAGTGATCTTGCCGACAACGCCAGCACCAACGGTACGGCCGCCTTCACGGATTGCGAAACGTAGACCTTCTTCCATCGCGATTGGGTTGATCAACTCAACCGATACACTCACGTTGTCGCCTGGCATTACCATCTCAACGCCTTCTGGCAAAGAAACAGCACCCGTTACGTCCGTTGTACGGAAGTAAAACTGTGGACGATAGTTGCTGAAGAATGGAGTGTGACGTCCGCCTTCATCTTTTGACAATACATAGATCTCAGACTCGAAACCTGTGTGAGGCGTAACCGAACCAGGAACACAAAGGATCTGGCCACGCTCTACGTCTTCACGCTTAGTTCCACGTAGCAATACACCTACGTTGTCGCCAGCCTGACCTGAGTCAAGTAGCTTGCGGAACATCTCAACACCCGTACAAGTCGTAGTCTGCGTCTCGCGGATACCAACGATTTCAATTGAATCGCCAACGTTCACGATGCCACGCTCAACACGACCCGTTACAACCGTTCCACGACCAGAGATAGAGAATACGTCCTCTACTGGCAGCAAGAATGGCTTGTCTACTGGGCGCTCAGGCATAGGGATATAAGAATCCAATGCGTCAACTAGCTTGTAGATAGATGGGCGGCCGATTTCAGAATCATCACCTTCCAACGCCTTAAGCGCAGAACCCGTGATTACTGGAGTGTCGTCGCCAGGGAAGTCGTAGCTGCTAAGCAGGTCACGTACTTCCATTTCAACTAGCTCTAGTAGCTCTTCGTCATCAACCATGTCCGCTTTGTTCATGTATACGATGATGTATGGAACGCCAACCTGACGCGAAAGCAGGATATGCTCACGTGTCTGAGGCATTGGGCCGTCTGCTGCGTTTACAACAAGAATAGCGCCGTCCATTTGAGCGGCACCAGTAATCATGTTCTTAACGTAGTCAGCGTGGCCAGGGCAGTCAACGTGCGCATAGTGGCGATCGTCTGACTCATACTCTACGTGTGCTGTAGAGATAGTAATACCACGAGCGCGCTCTTCAGGAGCGTTATCGATCTGGTCGTAGTCCTTAAACTCTGTTCCGTGCTTTTCAGCCATTACCTTAGTCAAGGC
>Ga0105356_10000164_pt1 | contig 57350 bp, 61 predicted proteins | sample GOMGulsemesocosm_3_FD_83502 | JGI IMG/M metagenome (GOLD analysis project Ga0105356, IMG submission 83502) | Methane-oxidizing microbial communities from mesocosms in the Gulf of Mexico - GOM9D Gulf of Mexico | ecosystem: Environmental > Aquatic > Marine > Cold seeps | place: Gulf of Mexico...
CCATCAACTGCATCAACTTGATCATCTGGTTTTCGTCGATGTGGTCATACATGATCTGCCAGTCGCCGTGGGGCATGCTGCCCGTGAGGTTCATATAGTCGATGCTTTCGGGCTCGATGTGCAATACCGCGGCGTTAATACCGCCATAGCGAGTTTCGTGTACCACTCCAGGTGGTATTAGTGCAGTGCGGCACTCGTGCCAGGTATCTGTTTCAGCTTCAAGAATGGAGAAAGTGCCGTCTAGGCCAACAATAAAGGCCGCAGCGCCGAGGCGGTGCTCGGATACGTCAGGGTAGCGACTGATGTGTAGTACACGGCTGTCCCAGATATAGATTGTTGATTCATAACGATTTTTCATTTTCTTTGAGGTCCTTTTGAGTAGTGCGTTCGCCTAAATACACTACCCGAATTATTTTATATAGTGGGGCGAATGATACGTGGGCTAGCCAGTCAATACAAAATTAAAAGCTGAGTTTAAGACAGGCTTAGCTTAAATGGCGTTGAGATCGAGTTGCGCGCTAGTGAGTGTTGAGTGCGTGCCGAAGTACTTTAACAACGCTTGGCTAAACTGTGCCGCGCGAGGAGGCAAGGAGTGCTTATCTAAGTAGTCACAGGCCTGTTGCCATACGGCTTGTTTAAATTGCTCGCTGGCGCCAAGGTCTGCATTTAGGTTGTCGGCGCTGATGTTAAATGGCATACCGGCAGCAAGTGAGAAGATCCACTCGATTGCCTGGGGTTTCACCTCCACTTGCTCAAATAGTGACTGTTGCCGGGCGTCTCTGCCGTCGGGGGCATACCAGTAGCCATAATCCACTTGCAGGCGGCGCTGTGCCCCTGCAACCGTCCAGTGGGCGATTTCATGCAGGGCGCTCGCTGCATAGTCGTGGCTGAAGTGGATTTTGTGCTGGGTATTCGGTTTATCTGCTGGTTGATACAGGGGCTCATCCGCATAGCCGAGCAATACGGTGTTTTCCGACTGCTGAAATTGCTGGTTAAATAGCTGGATTAAGGTGTTGTGGAGCATGGATGGGAATGCGGATAGGCTTAAACGGATTATATTTTAACCTGTAATGCTTAGGCTTTACACTGAGGCAATGAAGCTAATCCATTCAATAGTGATTTCTAGTATATGCGCATGGTTGATTGCTTGTGGCGCAGTATCGGCCGATGCGGTTTATCGAGATTACGTAGAGCGCTTGGCGCGCACCTTAGATGTTGAAATGCCGGCTGTTGAGTTGGAATCCATCAAAGCCTTTCCCGCGCGTAGGCAGCTAAAGTTGATAGAACCCGAGATGAAAATGGGCTTGCTGGATTTTCTGAAACTACAGGACTGCAATTTGCAGCAGTTAATTGCCCAGCGCAATAGTAGCTTGGGTAAGGTAATGCCCGACTCTCAGCGGCTGATCTACGAGCATAAGTTAATGCAGTCTCTACAGTCGTGCTTGCAGTTAGATAGACAGGAGCCTGAGTACATTGTGTGGATGCAGAAACTACTCGCTAGCAAGCAGGCTATGCGCCAGATAATTTTTTGGAATACGGTAATAGCCAGCCCCGAAATGGCCCAGTTTTTTTCCCCCAGTGCACCGTATTTTAAGGTGTCTGATATAGAGCAGCGACAGGATATTCAGCGGGCACTATCCCAGTTGTTGAGCTGGCAGAGCAATTTGGGTGGCGATAGAAATCTGAATGCGGATAGCCTAGAACAGGCTTATTTAAGCATTGCGGCTGAGCAATATGGAGGGCAGCTGATTCAGTCTGCTGTATTGGCTAAGGTCTGGGTGGACAGTGGCACTTTACTTATTCATAGCGCACTAGAAAAGCGCCCTCTGTGCCCACAGGGCCGGGCGACACCGCAAAGTACTATCATGCAAAATATTTTGAACAAATTCTTTGTCGCCAAGATACAGCCACATCTGGCGCGAATTCAAGGAGAGTTACAAGCACTCAGTCAGCAGTTTGCTATAGTGGAAATACAAAATGGGCAGGAGGCATATAGGCAATACTATCAACGCTACTTGAGTAAGCAGGGCTTGCCTAAGCAGTATGCCCAGTCCATTAAACAACATGTGCAAGCTTGGCAACGTTTATTAAAACAGTGCGGGGCAATGCCGACGAGGTGAATATGTCTGAAGAAAAAAATGAATATGCCGAAGCCTATAGCGAGGCTAGCTACTGGCAAAAGCTAAAGGGCTTTGCCAGTAAAGCGGGGCGTGAAGTGGTCGAGCGCTCCTTGCAGCTGTATTACGCCGCTCAGGGTGAAGATACCCCCCTGTGGGCGAAGACAGTGATCTATGGTGCCCTAGGCTACTTCATTAGCATCATCGACGCCGTACCCGATATTACTCCTATCGTAGGATATACCGATGACTTAGGTGTGCTGGTTGCAGCCTTGGCGGCGGTAGCGGTGAACGTGACGCCTGAAGTTAAAGAACAGGCAAAGGAAAAGGCAGTAGACTGGTTTGGTCCTGAGCCTGAAAAAGAGAATGTAGCGGAGGAAGATGATTCCATCGTTGATGAGCAATAATGAAATACGAATCCCTGTTTTTAGAATCAGAGCAAAGCAGCTATCGCCTACATCTCAAGCGTATCCATAATCCAGACGCGGGTATACCCGTATTAATGATCCACGGCATGGTGGAAAACGGCCGAATTTTTTACCATGAAAGTGGCAAGGGCTTCGGCAGCTATTTGGCCCAGCAGGGCTATGATGTATTTGTTGCCGACCTGCGTGGTATCGGTTTAAGCGAGCCACGTATTTCCCGCTACAGTTCACACGGCCAAACGGAAACCGTCTGTGAAGATATTCCCGCGCTGATTGAGTTCGTTGTGGCGGAGAGTGGGCAAGATAAAATTCATATTGTCGCCCACTCCTGGGGTGGGGTATTTATTAATGCCGCTCTGGCTAGGCACCCCGATTTAATTCCGCATATTAGTGCTGGAGCCTACTTTGGCAGCAAGCGTACTGTGCGGGTTAAAAACTTAGATCGCTTGATTAAAATTGACCTGTTGTGGAATGCCGCAGCGAATTTAATTGGCAAGACCTTAGGCTATGTGGATGCCATCGCACTGCGTTTTGGGTCTGACAACGAAACCTATAAAACTAACCGTCAGTGTATCGAGTGGGTACAACAAGACCACTGGGTTGATTCTGATGATGGCTTTGACTATCACCAGGCCTTAGCTGTAACTCAGCTTCCAGCGCTGTGGTATATCGCTGCAATAGATGATCACAGTCTGGGGCATAGAGATGATGTTAAGCGCTTTATGCAAGAGTGCGGCGAGCATGAGCAGCGTTATACGGTTCTGAGTCAACAGAATGGCAATGCTTTAGATTATGATCACATTACTATGTTGACGGCGAAGCAGGGTGTGGAGGACCACTTTCCTTTGTTGCTAGAGTGGTTGAAGCAGCATGAGGTTTATGCGGATAGGCTGACAGGCATATCCGCATAACAAGCAAGCTTAGGCTTTGCCCGCCTCAACGTTATAAAGCGTCTGTGTGGGGAAGGCGAACTCTAGCCCTGCCTGGTTAAACTGCTTGAGAATAGCTAGGTTTATGCTGTTCTGAGTACCTGCGATGCTACTGTCTTTGGCGATGTAGTAGATAAAGGTGATGTTCATCGAGAAGTCGCCAAAGCCACTGAAGAAGATGGTTTGATCGCCGTCCATATCTTCGTTGGCCTCGGCAATTTCTGCCAAAAGGCTCAGAGCTTTTTCCATGTTCTCAGGTGTAGTGTCGTAGGTCAGCCCCAGCTGTAAAACGACCTTGCGCGAAGGCTCCAAGCTGACGTTTTCAACGGGGGAGTCGGCAAACTTGGAGTTGGGAATAGTCACGATTCGACCATTCAGGGTTTTTAAACGGGTACTGCGCACGCCTATCTCAACCACAGATCCATCGTAGCCGCCGACTTGCACACGGTCATTAATCACAAAGGGCTTGTCGGTAAAGATGGTGAAACCACCAAAGATATTCGCCACCGTGTCTTTGGCTGCCATGGCAAAGGCCAAACCGCCAATACCCAGGCCAGCAATCAAGGTGGTGACGTCATAGCCCGCATTGTTCAGGCCAATGATTACCGCCATGCTCCAGATGATGATTCTTGTGCCCTTGCGCAAAATAGGCAACAACTGATCATCCATGTCGCTGGAGCTTTTGTCCGTTAGCGGAACGATATACTCTTCTACCAGTGCATCCAATAAGCGGGTCAGCAGCCATGCGATCATCATAATGATGCAGAACTGCATGACGTGGCCGACATTGGCGGCCACTACCTCGCTCATGTTCAAACTTTTGAGAGCATACCAAACACCGGCAAGAATCAGTGCCGCAACTATCGGCTCTTCAATCATGTCGATGATGATGTCATCTAATTTGGTTTTCGTCTTTGTGGTAAAGGCGCGCACAACGGTCGAACAAATACGGTATAGGATTTTTCCTAATACAATCACGGCGAGCACTATGCCCATGGCGGTTAACCATTCGAGTACGGTGTTTTGATAATAAGTGTTCTGGAAAAATGCAGGCATGGTGATCCCCCTCTAGTGATCCGTTGAGGGTTGATTCTTGCATAAACGCTGGGGGATGGGTATTTGATTGTTGAGTGAGTGCAGTTTTTATTGTTTGGGGTGGGCTTGTAATACAGAGAGGGTGAGTGATGTCATCCTGAGCGGAATGAAATGTAGCCGAAGAATCTGGGTAAGTAAGGTCTTTCGACTTCGCTACGCTCAAGGTGGCATTGATAGCGGGAGATAGCTAAGCACTCTACAGAACTTTGTTTCCGCACGTTGGGTTACGGCTGACGCCTAACCGCAACCTACATGAGGCAATGCGGATAGCCCCAAAAACACTCCATCCGCATCCGCCTATATTCGCCCACTACGCTGCCTTCCCGCAACCTTCTTCCTAAAAGCCTTGCCACGCTTAACCACTCTAGGCCGTCCAGGGCGCCCCGGTTTAGCTGCCTTAGCATTTCTCTGCGGCGTCTCACCATCCAACAACCTCCGCGCCAAACGCTTATGCCCCCGCTCATGCAAGCGATCCCGTATGCGCTTCTTAAACTCCGGCTTGTGCCAGAAGAAGTACATATTCTGCGCCTTCTTTTCCTTAGGCGTTTTGGCGGTGAATACGGGCTCCATGGTGTAGGGGTGGTAGCCAGAGTAGTAGATCACCGTGGCGACCGTCATGGGGGTGGGAGTGAAGTCTTGCACCTGTTCCAGCTCAAAGCCCATCTCTTTGGTTTCAGCAGCGAGGTTGGCGCTGTCTTCCTCTTGGCTACCGGGGTGGCTGGAGATGAAGTAGGGGATGAGCTTTTGGTTCATGCCCAGCTTGTCGTTGACCTTGTCGAACTTTTTCTTAAAGGAGTGGAAGTGTTTGAAGTTCGGCTTGCGCATGATCTTCAGGGTCTCTTCCGAGGTGTGTTCAGGGGCGACCTTTAAACGGCCTGAGGTGTGCCGTGCTACGACTTGTTCTAGATAGTCGTTGATACTGCCGTTGGCCTTTTGGTTATAGCTTTCGATTAATAGGTCATAGCGGATGCCACTGCCGATAAAGGCTTTTTTTACCTTGGGGTTGGCGTCTACTTCGCGGTAGAGGTCGGTCATTCGGCTGTGGTCTGTATCTAGGTTCTTACATACCGTAGGGTGTATGCAAGAGGGTCGTACACAGACATCACATATGGGTTGCTCTATGCCTTTTAAACCGTACATGTTTGCGGAGGGCCCGCCAAGGTCGGAGATATAGCCCTTAAAGTCGGGCATGCTGGTGACCACTTCGACTTCCTTGAGTACCGATTCTTTCGAGCGGCTGGCGATGAACTTGCCCTGGTGTGCTGAGATGGTACAGAAGCTGCAGCCGCCAAAGCAGCCACGGTGCATATTGATAGAGAATTTGATCATCTCGTAGGCGGGAATTGGCCCACGGTTGTTATAGCGTGGATGTGGCAGGCGAGTATAAGGTAGGTCGAAGGATTGATCGATTTCGCCCTCGGTCATGGTGGCATAGGGTGGATTGATCACCACCTGCCAATCCTCCGCTGCCTGTACTATGCGCTTAGCATTGACCTTATTCGACTCCTGCTCCACATGCTTGAAGTTGGCTGCATAGGCCTTTTTGTCCCGCAGGCACAGCTCATGGTGGTTCAGCTTTATGGTGTCCCAGTTCTTATTCTTGGGTGGCTCTTCATCCCGTGGTACTAAATAAGATGTTTGCGGAATACTGGTCAACTGGTGAAAGGGGACGCCCTTATCAAGTAGGCGCAGGATATCGCGCAGGGGCTGTTCCCCCATGCCGTAGACCAATAGGTCTGCACCGCTGGACACCTGCATAGAGGGGCGCAGCTTGTCTGACCAGTAGTCGTAGTGGGTTACACGGCGCAGGCTGGCCTCAACACCACCGATCACCACGGGGGTGTCGGGGAATAGCTGTTTAAGGCACTGGGTATATACGGCGGTGGCGTAGTCGGGGCGGGCACCGGCTTGCCCGTCGGGGGTGTAGGCATCGTCGGAGCGGCGGCGCTTGCCCGCGGTGTAGTGATTGACCATGGAGTCCATGCAGCCCGAGGTCACACCAAAGAACAGTCTAGGCTTGCCGAAGCGCTTAAAGTCGCGCAGGTCGCCACGCCAGTCGGGCTGGGGAATGATGGCTACCTTAAAGCCTTCAGATTCGATGATTCTGGCGATTACAGCGCCACCAAAGGAGGGGTGGTCTACATAGGCATCCCCAGAGATGATCACCACATCTAGCTCGTCCCAGCCCAAATAGTCCGCTTCTTTACGGGTGATCGGCAGCCAGTCGCTTAAGGGGCGTTCTGTTTTTACGGCGATCTTAGCGAGGGCGTTGTTGCTGGAGCTCATGGGCGGGGCGGTGTCGGGCGGCTAAATGAGGGGGTATTTTAGCAGCTAGATCGAGCAGGGTGGTAAGGCCCAGACGACAAATGCGGATAGGCTCTAGGAGCCTATCCGCATGGTTATGCTTTAAGAGACTGAGTTTTAAGCGGCTTTAGCGCTCTCGAGCGTTGTCGTGCCGTTAATGGCAATTTTCTTCGGCTTAGCGGCCTCAGGAATTTCCCGTAGCAGGGCAATATTTAATAAGCCGTTTTTGAGCGAAGCATTTTTAACTTCTACGTATTCGGCCAAGTTGAATTTGCGCTCAAAGCTGCGTGTGGCGATGCCTTGATGCAGGTAGTTAGCTTCGCCATCTTTATTGGCTTGCTTGCCACGTATGCTGAGTACGCCGTCTTCTACTTGAATGTCTAGCTCAGATTCTTCAAAGCCAGCGGCGGCAATCGTAATCTCGTATTGGTTTTCGTCAAGAACCTTAATGTTGTAAGGGGGGTAACCGGAAGCATTGTCGGCGCGACGGGCGTTGTCTAGCAGGGTAGAGAAGCGGTCGAAGCCTACGCTGTTGCGGTAAAGTGGTGTTAGGTCAATGTGAGTCATTTGGTGTCCTCCGAGAAGCGACGTAATTAATAAAGGTAAGGCTGATACTTTGATCCCGCCTTGTGAATTAACTAGGGGCACACAAATTAATTTCAAGCTATTTTAAGAAATAATTTTTAAGGGCTTATTTTTTATAGCTAAGTAATAGCAGTTGCCAAGCTATTAAAGGCAGGCAGACCAGCAATAGGTATTGCCAGCCTAACCAGCTTAGGAAAATTCCCGAGGAGAGCGAAACGATAGCTTGAATGCTAAATACAATAGCGTCGTTAAAGCCCTGTGCTGTAAAGCGCTCTGCTTCGGTGTGGGTGCTGGGTAACATGACGGTGGCGGCGACAAATAGAAAATTCCAGCCTATGCCTAACAAAACCAGCGCGCTCCAAAAACCCATTACACTCTGTTCACTAAAGGCTATTCCTATAGCCCCTAAAAAGCTGCACAGGCCTGCGTACATCATTTTCTGTGTGCCGAAGTAGCGGACTATCCAGGCACTAAATAACGAGGGTGTGAACATGGCGAGGATGTGGCTTTGAATAACCCATTTGGTATCACTGAGTGAGTGATTGTAGTGGTCGTGCATGCTGATCGGTGTGGCGGTCATGATGAATGACATGATGCCGTAGGCGATGGATGCGGCGCTGACTGCGGTAAGGAATCTGTGTTGCTTGAGCAAGTCACTAATACTGCGCCCAGACTGCTTCTGCTGCTGTGCCGCGTTCTTATTTGGTAAGTGCACAACACATAGGCTAGCGGTCAGGGCGACGCATGCGAGGGCGTAATAACTGCCGGCAAAATCTGTGCTAGTGAGCTGGCGGAAGTACAGGCCTAGCTCGGGGCCAATAAAGGCAGCAGCAATGCCGCCTAATAAGACACTGCTGGCAGCGCCGGCCTGCAGCTCTATGGGCACTTGTTCCATAGCCACAAAACGCAGCTGAGCTAATGCGGCAACGGATAGACCAATACACAAGCTGGCAATGCAAAATAATATAAAGCTATTGGAGTCTATACCTAATCCCGCTAGCGCATTAGCTAGGCTTAATAGTGTAATTGAAATGAGTAGAATGTTTCTGCGCCCAAATCGGCTCATTAGTTTAGTTACCGGTAAGATGCCGAGTGCGGTGCCCACCGGTAGCAAGGCAATAGGCAGGGTGGCTAGTTTTTCACCGCCTAGGCCCTGGCCAATTAGGGATGCGCTAAACACCGCTTGGGTCACTGAAGAGAAGGCCAGTATTTGGCAGACAAATAACGGCCAAACACGTTTAAAGCTTTGCCACATGATCTGATCCTTGTTGTGGGGGAGGGGGGCTTATTTGTTTATTTGTGCAAGAACTTGGCTTAAGTGGGTGCTGAATTGCTGTGCAGAAACTTCCCCTGTAATACGCAGCTCGCGTAGCTCTTCCCCGTTAGGGTGAAGGAATAGCATGGCAGGCGGGCCTATCACTTGCTGGCTGCGCATTAGTGCTTCTTTGTCCGCAGTCATTGTTGTGAGGTCTATTTTTAGCAGAGTGAAGTTTTCTAGCTGGGCCTGAATATTGGCGAGGGGGTAAACATTGTTTTCCATTTTCACGCAGCTGGTACACCAGTCGGCATAGTAATCGATAAAGATAGCTTTTTCGCTGGCTTGTACGGCGCTGGATAATTCCGAGATGGAACTGATAATCTGAAAATCTTCAGCGTGGCTAGTGGCCGATTGCTCGGCTGGTACAAGCTGGATTGCCAGTGCTCCGGCTAGTGCAAAACATAAGCCGCCGAATACCTTAAATGCAGTTTTTTGTGTGTTGAGGATAAGGACAAGGCCAGTCGACGCAGCGAGTAATGTCCAGAGTATCTGGGTGACCCACTCGGGAGCGAAGCGCCCAATAATATAGATAGCGGCGCTAAGTAAAAATACTCCCATGACCTTCTGTAAATTGTCCATCCAGGCACCCGCCTTGGGCAGTAGCCACGATGCGGATAGGCCTAAAAGTAATAGGGGGAAGCCTAGACCTAGGCCGAATAGGAACATGGCGCTGGCGCCGAGCAGGGTGTCACCGGTTTGCGCGATATAGGTGATTGCTGCCACGATGGGAGGTACGGTACAGGCGCTGACAATAAAGGCTGATAACACCCCCATGCTCATGGCGCTGAGGTAGCTGCCGCCCTTTTGCTGGTTGCTGATCTGGTTGAGTTTAGATTGAATTACACTGGGCATTTGCAGTTCGTACAGGCCCAACATGGATAGCGCCATGGCAATAAGCACAGCGGCTACGGCGAAGAGGGCCAGAGGCGTCTGAAACCAGTTGGATAGATTGCTGCCGAAAGAGCCTGCAATAATACCTAAGATGGCATAGACCACGGCAATGGGAAGCACATAGGCTAGTGACAGGCTAAAGGCTTTACGGCGTGTAATGTCTGTACCTTCGCCCACAATGATTTTGGAGAGAATAGGGAACATGGGGTAGGAGCAGCCCGCAAAGGCGGTGATGATGCCGACTAGGAAGAATAGGCTCAGGGTCGTTAAGGTGCTACCGCTGCTGAGTAGTTCTAGCAGCTTGAAGTCTGATGCGTTGATGTCAAATTTACTGGCGCCCCTTGTATTATTTGTTGTAGCGGGGCTAGCCCCACCAGTTAGGCTAACAGTGCTAATTTGTGGGGGGTAGCAAAGCCCAGCATCCGCACAGCCTTGATAGTGCACCTCAAGTTGCTTGGCATCACCTACCTGGATAGGCAGGTCTAAAAAGTGGTAGTACACACCAACCTCACCAAAATATTCATCGTATTTAAGCTTGGCCTTGGGGAAGTTTTCGATGGCTAGCTCTACGCCATCGGCTAAGACTTTGATACGATTTTTATACAGGTAGTAGTTGTCGGCAATCTGCCACTGCAAAACAACGCTGTCGGGTTCTACTAGCTCAACAAACTGAAAGGCCTGTTCTGGGCTTAAAAACTCTTCCTCAGCCTGACTGAATGGGCTAAATAAGCCTAGGCTGGCCACTAAGAGTAGTAATGTTAGGTGTACGCTGCGCATAAAATCTCCGGTCACAGGACAGACATTATACGGGACTTAGAGTTCCTGTTAGGCGCAAATATACTCACATACAAATAATGTCTTGTGAAAGCACTTGTTTTACCCGCCAAGCCCTTGTGCAAAAAGACCATCCTATTTGCGCCATATTGGGCGGCGAGAGTATAGTCTTTGCCATATCAACTAATATAAAAAGTAAAGCGTAAGTTCGCTTTAAAAACAGGTAATGATGATGGCTACAGCAACTGAAAAAGTAACTCCTCTGAAAAACTACGCCGAGACTGTGGATACCAATCCCGCCACCGGTGATGAAGTAGGGCGCGTTGCCAATACGGATATGCAGCAGTTTCCAGAGATAGTGCAAAAATCTCGTGATGCGCAGAAGTATTGGGCTCAGCAGAGCTTTAAACAACGCGCAGAGCATATTTTAAAGATGCGCCGCTATATTATTGACCATGCGGATGAGTTGGCTCAGGTAATTAGTGAAAGCAATGGTAAAACCCGTGTGGATGCCATGGCGGCAGAGGTGTTGCCCTGTGCTATGTCGTGTGGCTGGTATGCTAAAAAAGCACCTAAGGTCTTGAAGCCTAAACGTCGAGGGATGGGTAGTATTTTGTTTTTCAGCAAGTTAACGCGTATCGAGCATGTGCCCGTGGGCGTGGTTGGCATTATCAGTCCGTGGAACTACCCGTTGTCTATCCCCTTTGGTGAGGTAGTTATGGGCTTGATGGCGGGTAACAGTATTATTTTGAAAACCGCCGACGTGACTTCTCAGGTTGGTGTACAGATTGAAAAAATTGTTGCGGCAGGCGGCTTGCCAGAAAATTTATTTCAGATGGTTTATGCACGGGGCAGCGCAGTCTCTAGCGGCATGTTGGAAAATGGAGTGAATAAAATTTTCTTCACCGGTTCCGTGCCTGCAGGCAAGATGATCATGGCAGCGGCAGCGCAAACATTAACCCCTCTTTCTTTAGAGCTGGGCGGTAATGACCCTATGATTGTGCTTGATGATGCAGAAATAGAGCGCACAGTGAACGGTACCATATGGGCAGGCTTTCAAAACTCCGGGCAGTCTTGTGGCGGTGTAGAGCGAGTTTATGTACAGGAAGGCATCTACGATGAATATATGGCAGCACTCACCAAAAAAGTCAGTGCGTTACGTCAGGGCGTGGCAAGTTCTGCCCACGATGTTGACTTAGGCTGTATGACTACAGATAAGCAGTGTGACTTAGTGAAAGAGCACGTACAGGATGCTGTGCAACGTGGTGCGAGCATTGTTGCGCAGTCAAAGGCGGTGGGTGACTTGAATGATAAGGTTTTTCACCCCGCTACCGTCTTGGAGAACTGTACGCATGATATGTTGACTATGCGCGAAGAGACTTTTGGCCCCGTAGTGGCGGTAATGAAATTTAAAACTATTGAAGAGGCGATTGCATTAGCCAACGATTCTGATTTGGCTTTGACCTCTTCGGTGTGGTCTAAAGATACTAAATTGGCTAAGCAAATAGCCAGTCGTTTAGAGTCGGGTGTGACAACAATCAATGACCATTTACAGACTCACGGTATGAGTGAAACGCCTTGGGGAGGTTGGAAGCAGTCTGGTCTTGGTCGTACTCACGGCGATGAAGGCCTGAAAGAGATGACCCACGAAAAAGTGGTTAACTGGGACTGGCTAGGCGCGAGGCGCAATCTATGGTGGCACCCCCATGATAAGGCGACTTATGAGGCCTTAAAAAGCGCTATGCACTTTGCTTTCCCCAGCTCATTGGCGGATTGGTTGCACGGTACATTGAAATTAACACCTACCTTGCTGCGTAAAAGTATTACCAAGTGGAAGCCTAAGTAGGATATGCCTTAGGTTTAAGTGTAAAAGGCCCGCATGCGGGCCTTTTTTAATCGAGCCGGTCCCAATTAAGGTAATAAATAGAAACTTTCTGCTGTATGGCTGCATTTTTAAAGGAGGTAGGACTAATAAGTCTAGTGTGGCTAACCGATATCTATTGATACTCTGTAGCAGAACCGGCCAGTTAACAGTATGTATTAGCCCTCTTTCGGTCGAGAAAAGAGGGCAGGAGTTAATGCAAAAGTGGCATTAAAGGCAGCTATAGAAGGTATCTATTAATGCTCTTGGGCGGGGGTCGACGAGTAAGTAGGTGCCCATTTTGTTCATGACATAGCCAAAGCTAACTTGGTTGTCGGGGTCGGCAAAACTTAAAGATCCGCCCATGCCATTGTGACCAAAGCTGCGCTTACCTGGGCCAAAAGAAGTAAGCGGGCACTCTTGGGTGAGCATGAAGCCGTGACTGAAGCGGGTATTGCGCTTTAGCACTAGATCCATACCGTTGGATTGTTCAATCCAGCAGTGCGCTAGCATTTCGGGAGACAGTAGCTGGTAGCCGTTGGCGCCTATGCCGCCGTTGGCCAGTACGCTATACAACTGTGCCATGCTGCGGGCATTGGCCATGCCATTGGCCGCAGGCTGCTCAATTTCGGGCCAACTCTTGAGGTTACCCATGGCAGTGATACCTAAGCTTAGGGGGTTCACAAAGGCGCTGAGAGACATGCCTTTCTGCTTCTCTGTGAAGGCTCCCGTTAGCATATTAATAATATCTTTATGCAAGATGGGCATGCCACCTAACAGCTGCATTTTAGCCACGCGATAGTGTTCATGTGGGTCTAGGCCAATGTGGATATCCAAACCCAGTGGTTGGGCAATCTCTTCACGGAAATACTGCCCAGCCGATTTTCCGGTGATATTTTTGATCAGCTTGCCGATCAACCAGCCCATAGTAATCGCATGATAACCATGGCCTTCGCCAGGCTCCCACCATGGCTCTTGTTCAGCAAGGCTAGAGGCCAAGGCCTCGTTGTCGTTTAGTGTCCAGGGCATCAGCACCTTACCCGTACCCGCTAGGCCTGCCTTATGGCTGAGCAGCCATTTAACGGGAATGTGGCTTTTACCGTGATAGCTAAACTCAGGCCAGTAGTGGCAGACGGGCTGCTCTAGGTCAATTTTGCCTTGGTCTGCCAAGCGCAAGATACATAGCGCGGCCAAGCCCTTGGTGCCAGAAAATATGGTCGCCAGGGTGTCTTTAGCCCAAGGTTTGTTATTGCCTTTATCCGCATCACCGGCCCACAGATCTACCACCAGCTTGTTGTTATGCATAAAGCTAACGCAGGAGCCGATCTCCAAGCCCTGTTTATAGTTGCGCAAAAATTGTTCGCGTACGGGTTCGAAGCCAGGCTCACAATGGCCGTGAATTTGTGTGTTTCTGTGATACATAGAGAGGGTTTAGTTCGGTAATAAAGTGTCCACATAATAAGGCTTGCTTGGTTCTGGGGCAATCAAGTCTTTCTTGTGAGTGCTTTTTCAGTACACTGTTGAAAAATCAATGAATTACAGAGAAAAGCAATGAATGTAGAAGGTGTTGTAGCGGTTATTACGGGGGGGGCTTCTGGCTTAGGTGAGGGCGCGGCCAGGGTGTTAGCAGCAGCAGGTGCCAAAGTGGCGCTGCTAGACTTACAGGCTGACAAGGCTCAACCCATTGCGGATGAGCTAGGTGGTATTGCCGTTAACTGCAATGTGGCAGATGCGGATAGTGCACAGCAGGCCATGGCTCAGGTAGAGCAACAGCTAGGCCTGTGCGGCATTATGGTGAACTGTGCGGGCATCGGCACGGCGGGGCGTATCCTAGGCAAGGATGGCCCAATGGACTTGAGCAAGTTCAGCCAAGTAATACAGGTTAATCTAGTGGGCACTTTTAACCTGCTGCGATTAGCGGCAGAGCAAATGCAACGCCGCGAGGCTAATGAAGATGGTGAACGCGGTGTGATCATTAATACCGCCTCTATCGCCGCCTATGAGGGCCAGATAGGTCAGGCGGCCTATGCAGCATCTAAAGGCGGTGTGGTGAGTATGACCTTACCCGCAGCTCGTGAGCTAGCGCGCTTTGGCATACGCGTGAATACCATTGCTCCCGGTTTGTTTTTAACCCCGATGATGCAGGGTATGCCCCAGGAAGTGCAAGATGCGTTAGCGGCTGGGTTGCCTTTCCCCCAACGCTTGGGTAAGCCTTCTGAATATGGTGACCTTGTTAGCTATATTGCGCAAAGCGCGTTGATGAATGGCGAGACCATTCGCTTAGACAGTGCTGTGCGCTTGCAGCCTAAGTAGGACACTATGAATTTATTTATTCGCTTTTTATTCCTGCTGTGGAATATTCGCAAACATAAAAATACTGACTTTCACTCGACCTCGTCTTTGGCGTTTCGCGTACTACCCACGGATAGTGATTACTTTCAGCACCACTTAACCAACTCACGCTTCCCCAGCTTTATGGATTTGGGGCGTATTGACTGGATGGCTAGGGCGGGCTTGTATAAGCCTATGCGTAAACGTGGCTGGGGCATCGTGGTTAGCTCTAATCAGATCACTTACTTAGGCTTGATACGCTGGGGCAAGCCCTTTGAGGTTCAGACTAAGCCTGTGTATTGGGATGAGAAATATCTCTACTTAGAGCATCGCTTTATCTCTGCGGGGAAGCTGCGTGCAGTGGGTATTGCCAAGCTAGTCTTCTCTAACAATAAAGGTTCTATGCCTCTTGCGGATATGCTGGTCGAGGCGGGTGTTGAGTTGGAAGCGGTTGAGTGTCCTGACAATATTAAGGATTTGCAGCGGGCTCTAAGTCATAAGTATTAGATGAAATTGAGTGTGGCCTTGTGCCCATGCTCTCGGCAATTGCTCTACTACGCCACTTCCCTGTGGCGATGCGTGGGAATGCATATGGAGTTATTAGAAAACACACGTAAGCCTGATTAAAGCAGGCCTGAAAAGCCGAAGGCGCCTTCAGGCAGCAGATCTAGTCATATATATACTTCCGCCATCCCTCAAAGCTAAAGGGCTGCCAGCTGTTTTCTGCTTGCTCCAGTCTATCTGCAATCAAATAGTGGATGAAGGGGTGGTGGCCCATGCCAATATGGCTGCCCATTACCTGTATGTTTTGCTTGAGTGGCTCTTTGATGATCTGTGTGGCCTCGGGGGCTACAAGGCCGTCGCTGCGGCTATAGATAGAGGTGATGGGTATGCCGTGTATGGGTTCTGCAAGTTGCTGCATACGTTCTTCTAGGTCGCCATCGTCAAAGTGCTTGCCGGTGAGAGCCTCATATAACTTCCATACTTTAGTGCCCTTGGCGTTGCCACTAAGAGGGCTACCGAGTGTGATGACTTGGCGTACCTTGTCGGGGTTCTTCCTGGCCAGCTCGCGGGCATAAATACCGCCTAGGCTCCAGCCGATGATGCTGACCTTTTTTTCCGTTCTTTGAAAAACATCTTCCAGGCGCTGATCGAGTAGTTCCTCCATATTAGCTTTTAAGTCGGGGCCTAGGTTGACGCCCTGTCGCCAGCGGCGCGGCTTGTAGCCCCAGTTTTTCAGGCTGCGGCGCAGGGGCAGGGTGCTGGCATCTCCCGCCATAAATCCGGGCAGGACTAAGACTGCATGGCCGTCGCCAAGGGATTTAATCAGAGGTTGGCTGGGTAGATAAGCCCCAAATTCTACGGCGGAGCGCAGGGGCTCTAAAAGAGAGAGAAGGGTAGAGGGTAGTGTCAACGATGATTGCATAGGCCGCTCTTTTCAACGCCGGTACGGCTAAGGCCGTGGAGGCTGTACTCAAACCATAGTAACTAATAGTAGTTTTTACTAGTGACAGCACGGGCTTTGAACTTGCATGTTTGTCATCATTTGTTCCCCACACTGTCTCCTAATCGCTTGATAGCCGTTAAGTCCAAGGTGCAGGTACTATGTGCAGAGTATGGCGTGCCATTTAAGGAGCATGGAGTAGCTGCGGTGTATGGCAATATTGTTAAGCGGCTTGCTCGCTTTTCTCTTCCCGATCGCTGGAGTCATGCCTTTGCTCAATAAAGGCCTTGGGGCTTAGCCCCGTCCAGCGTTTGAAGGCGCGGTGGAATGCGGATGTGCTGGAAAAACCCATGTCGAAGGCCACTTCGGCGATGGGGGTGTAGCCCCGGCGTATGGCCTCTATGGCATAGTCTTTTCTGAGCTGGTCGCAGATTAATTTATAGTTTTTACCTTCCGTATGCAGGCGGCGCTTGAGTGTACGTTTGCTGGTATAAAACTCTGCAGCGGCTTGATCAATGCTTGGGGGTGTCGGTAGTAGTGCGCGAATATACGACTCTATTTGATAGGCAAAGGATTTCTGACGGCTGGCATTCGCTTTAAGTATTTCTATTTGCTGGATAATACTTTCTTTAAGTGCGGCATTGGGGGCGTGTACTTTTATCCCTAAGCTCTCTAGCTCTGCCATTAGGCAGTTGGTGTCTTGGTTAAATAACACAGAGCAGCCTAGCAGCTCTTCATATTTTTTTGTTTCCACCAAAGCCGGAAAGTTAAAGCCGATACAGTTGGGGGTCATCAGCTCATCGTATTGATGATTTGTTATGAACTTGGCCATGCTGATGTTGGCGGAGAAGTCGAGTTCAATAATCGGGCGGGCCAGCTCTATCGATAATTCGGGTGGGGCGATAAATTCGTAAATGGCATTGATACCGGCGTGAGTACGAGAGTGAAAGCCCCCATTAAATAAGTGGCGGTAGTGGCTCATGCTCAGCAGTGCTTCGCCGATGTTAGCGCAGTTCATGGCTAGTGCACCGATTAAACCATAGTCAGATGGGTGTACGGCTTGCCCCGCTTTAATCGCGAGCAATGGGTCATCTAAATACTGAATAGCGGCTTGCCACAGTTTGCATAGGTCGAGTAAAGGAAAAAATTCAGGCTGACTATCAAACTGTTTTAGGTCGACTCCCGCCTGTTGCGCAATTTGATCTATGCACACGTTCTCAGCACTTAATATTTTAAGCAACGGGTTGATGAAGTGTAGTGAAACAGGAGTATGCAAGCGTTGTCCCCCCAGACATTAGCTGTTTTATACCTGTGTGGCGCCTTCTGCCGTTTGTTTGGCGCGTTAACAGATAGATTTGTATTCTGAGGGCCTTTTGGCCTGTGAGGCAAATGGAATGGCCTGAGAAGTCAGCTGATTTAAATGATTGTTTGATATTTTTCGTTTGTCTTCGGGGGGAGGTGCACTGACAGCGTCAGAGTGGCGCTGCTAGTGTCGGCTTGGTGAGCTGCTCCTCAAGGCTTTAAACCCAATATATAGAGAGAAAAAATGAACAGTTTTAATCGTATTAATAAAAAGCATACAGCGGCATTTGCCCTGTGTGCTTTGATGAGTATGTCTTCAGTAAGTTTTGCTGGCGGTGGTAGCCCTGCCCCAACACCAGAGCCTGAGCCGGCTCCAGAGCCAACGCCAACATCACGCGCTGATCTACGTGTAATGGCCTACAACATTATGCAGCTGCCGGTACAGGATTGGGATCAAACCGAGCGCGCCAACCGCCTGCCCGATGCTATTCGCGCACTGGCTGATCAGCCTGATGTGATTGCATTTAGTGAGGTGTTAACGGATGAAGCCTATGCAGCAGTACAAGCGATGTCAGACGTCTACCCACACATCACGCCGGTACTTGGTCAGGTCTGCTCCGGCGGCGGCTGGGATACTATTAGCGGTAACTGCTCTAATGCATTTACTGTAGTACGTGGTGGTGTTGTTATCGCGAGTAAGCACCCCATCCTAGCGCAACACGCTTATATCTTTAACGCTAGCCAGACCGGCACGGCTGACTTTCAAGCTAACAAAGGTGCGGTATACGCTGAGATCGAGATAGACAGCAATCGCTATCATGTGACAGCGACGCATACTCAGGCGACGCACTCGGGCAGCAATGCAAACACCTCGCATAACGTTCGTGTTGCACAAGCTGAAGAAATTCGCACTTGGTTAGATGGCTTCTCTATCGCTGCTACTGATCCTGTGATCGTTGCCGGTGACCTGAACGTGGCCCATGACGAAGATGCTGACCGCCAAGCAATTATTGATACCGCTTTGAACGCAACATTATGGTTCGACAATGGTAATGCGGCTGGCTACGAGCACTCTTATCCAGAGAACAACTGGATGTCGCGCGCCTACAACTACTACTTCGATGAAGACATGTGCTACAACAAAACGCTGGATTATGTAGTGACCTTGAACGGTTATCTACAGCCTTCTGAGCCGGCGCAGCAAGATGTTATCGTTTTGAAAGCGGCGAACAGCTGGTACTGGTCTTATTTGAGCGGCAGCTGGAGCCTATGTGGCGGCAGCACTTATCACAATGGCTATACCACTGATATTTCAGATCACTACCCAGTAGTCGCTACCTATAAGTACTAGGGCAGCATTGCACCCCTGAGCTTAGGTTTTCCTTAAGCCTAAGTTCTTTTTATGCCCAGCTTCGTGCTGGGCATTTTTTTGTCTATTAACTATCTATGTTATAGATAAGGTCTACACTCTTGCTTATGGGGGAATCATGTATAAACATATTTTAGTCGCCGTCGATTTAGACGAGAAGGCTCCGTTGTTGATTGCTAAGGCGCAACAACTAGCGGCGTTGGGTGGTGCAAAAGTCACGGTATTAAATGTGATAGAAATTTTAGCCAACTTATATGTTGGTGACGACTGGCTGGGCGGCGGAGTGAATGTTGCCGAGTTGCAGGCAGATTTACTGACTCAGCGTGAGAAGCAGTTACAAGAGCTACTAGAGACACTACCTGGTGTGTTTGGCCTGCAGCGCCAAGGTAGTCCTGCAACGGTAATACGTGAATGTGCTACAGAAATTGACGCGAGTGTAATTGTTGTAGGTACTCATGGGCGTCATGGTTTAGAGTTGTTGCTGGGCTCTATATCTAATGGGGTGCTACACGGTACCCCCTGTGATGTGTTGGCAGTAAAAATATAATAAAAAAGTTTGGCGATGATAAACGTAGGGTTTGTGATGGGGCGTTATTTAGCGGCTTGTATATTGCTTTTTGGCTTTAGCGGTCTAGCTACGGCTGAGCCTTTGGATGTCCTGACGGGGGATGATTATCCACCGTTCAGTTATGTGGATAACTCAGGCCAATTGAAAGGCATAGCCGTAGAGCTGGCAGAGGTTCTATTCGCCCGTGTTGGACTAAAGGAAGAAATACAAGTCGTGCACTGGCCTAAGGCTTATGCCAAGCTGCTTAAACAACCCAATGTGTTGTATTTCAGTATGAACCGCTCCAAGGCTAGACAGAAAAACTTCGAGTGGATTGGCGATGTGCTCAAGGAGCGTATCTATCTTTACCAAAAGCGCGACAGAAAAAATATACGGCTGAATACTATTGCAGATGCTAGACAATACCGGGTTGGAGGGGTGAAGCTATGGGATACTACTGCTTGGCTGGGTAAGCAGGGTGTGGCTGTTTTAGAGCTAGAGGAAAGTTGGTTAGGCTTGAAGTTAATAGCCCTAGGTAAGCTGGACTTGATGGCCTTTACCGAGTTGCACTTAGCTTATGAGTCGGCACGCTACGGTCTGGACCCTGGCCAGTTCATGAAGGCGATAGAAATCAGGCAGGTGCCACTGGCCTTCGCGATGAGTAAGGGCAGTAATCCTGTTTTGCTTAATAAGCTCAGGAAGGCATTTAAAAAAATACGCAATAACGGCGAATATCAACGCATCTATGATAAATATGTCTACCAAGACTTATACGATAAGCCTGCCATAGAGGCACTGCGTAAGCCTAATTAGTTGTTCTATAGCAATAACAATTGTGAAAAATTGCATCAAGCTCTAAAAATAACTCTATATGGCTGCGACTATTTTTGAAAATATGCTATGTTTTTGTCTGGTCTATTTCACATGAAGGGGTAAAAAATGAATAAAATATTACGGGGTGTCGCTGTCGCTTTATCTATGCTGGCACTGGGAGCCTGCTCATCAGACTCTGAGGTCGCCGAGACTCAAAATATAGAGCAGGCTATGCAAGAAGAAATAGCCAATTTAGAGCGCAATACTGGAGAGTTGGCGGATGAGCTGGCAGAGAAGGTTGCTTCTATTGTTGAAACGGAAGACTCATCCGAAGAGATAAATTTGCGTGCCGACGAGCTGGATAAAATCGCCGCAGGCATGATAAGAAAGGCTGATCTATTGAAGCTTAATGCCAAAGAGTTGAGCGAAGCAGCAGAAGTTTTGCGCCACGAAGCTCACAGCTTGAATTGAGTGAGTTGGGACCACAAAAAAGCCCCGCAAACTTGCGGGGCTTTTTTGTGGTCGGCTCTAACTGCTTAAGAGCTTTTTTTTGTTAAGGCTTCCACTTCAGCCACATCTTCCTCCAGCTCCCTAAAGCGAGGAGGGCAGGCAAGCTCAGGGTAAGCCCCTGTCATTTTTCCGTAAAACTCCACCATATGCTTCTTGTCTTCACGCAGGTCACCCGTAGGTGTGAACATGGGGCCTATGCCCGTCTTCTTATTTTTGTAGTCTACAAAGCTCATGCCGATGGGGACGTTAGCTTTCTGTGCAATTTGATAAAAACCGGTTTTCCAAAAATTAGTTTTTCCGCGAGTACCCTCTGCAGGGATAGTTAAAACCATGCTGTCAGAGTCATTGTAATGGCCGACCATTTGCTCAACTAAGTTATTCGACTTAGAGCGTATAACGGGCACACCACCAAACCACTTAACCAGACCAGCAAAGGGTGGTTTGAAAATGGTGTGCTTGCCCATCCAGTAGATTTTCAAGTCTAGGGTAAAGGCTGCGCTAACTAGGAGTAGAAAGTCCCAGTTGCTGGTGTGAGGGCCTGCAATGAGTACATATTTTTTGTCTGCAGGCTTATCACCCACAACTTCCCAGCCTTTTAGCTTGAGGCCGATTTTGGCGAGCACGGTGAATATTTGCTTAACGATGGGGGTATCAAAAACGGTATATCGCATCAGATTACTTATTAGATTGAGTAGTAAATTAGGTGTACAAGTGTACTCTGAAAGGTCTTGTGCAACCAGTATTATAGTTAAGTATAAGTGACAGTAAGATTAGGTTTTAGGTAATAATCGTCACATTCGTACATTAGCACGTTGCCTACCAACTGCCTATATTTTCCATAGTCTGCCAAGGTTCACAAGCAGAAAGTGGCTCGCCAGACTGCAGTAGCTCAATGGATATTCCATCGGGCGAGCGAATGAAGGCCATATAGCCATCGCGAGGTGGGCGATTAATCACGACCCCTGCATCTTGTAGTTTCTGGCAGGTGGCGTAAATGTCGTCTACGGCAAAGGCGAGGTGGCCAAAATTGCGGCCTTCAGTGAGTGGCTCAGGATCCCAGTTATAGGTGAGCTCTAACAGTGGCGTTTGGCAGTCTTGGGTATTACTCTGCCAGTCTTCACTGACAACATCCTCTGGTGCGGCAAGGAAGATTAAAGAAAATCTGCCTTTCTCATAGTCCTTACGATTGATCTGAACCATGCCTAGCTTATTGCAGTAAAAATCTAGGGAGTCCTCTAGGTCGGTGACGCGAACCATGCTGTGCAGATAGCGCATTAGCGTTGCTTCCTATAAACCATGCCCTGACAGCTAGCAATGAGCTCGCCATTTTGATTGATGACGTCGGCAGTGTAGTTGCCTATACGATTTTTTACCGCTATTGCCTTGGTTTCTGCGGTTAGTACGTCACCTAACTTACCCATGCTTAAATAAGAGGTAGAGACCTGCAGGCCGATGCCCATGGCTTCTTCCGTATTATTGGCGGCTACGGCCAGGGCAGTATCGGCAATGGCGAAAATCACTGCACCGTGGGCGGTGTTTAAGCTATTGAGGTGCTGCTCTTGGATAGTTAACTGGGTTTTGGCCCAGCCGGCCTTGTCGTCGACCAGTTGAATACCTAATGACTGTGCGTGGGCGTCTGCATCAAAAAAATCACGGCCTAAACTCATGCGGGGAACTCAAAAACAAAAAAGGAATCGGAGCATAGCATATTGGTCAAAATACCTATTGGATGAAACGACCATTTCCCTTAGCATAAGCGGTCAGAATATTGCTTAAATCAACGAGAGAGAAAATGAAAAAAATTGCATTAAATGCTATTGCTACAGCAAGCTTATTGGCCGTGGCCAGTTTTGCAGGCGCTGTAGACTTAGATAAAGAAGAGAGTCGTTTAGGCTATAGCCTGGGTTACAACATGGGACAGGGTCTATCTAAGGACTTCCCCGATATGGATTTTAACGCTCTTAAGTTGGGTTTAGCTGAGGCTGTTAAAGGTGGTAAGGCTAAGTTAAGTGAAGCTGATATGCGTGCGGCAATTCAATCCGGTCAGAAAAAGGCCATGGCTGCACGTAAGGTAGAAGAGACTAAAGCGGGCGCAAAGAATAAAGCAGCTGGCGTAAAATTCTTAGCGGACAATGCCAAGAAAGACGGAGTGACAACGACGGATAGTGGCTTGCAGTACAGTGTGCTAACCAAGGGTGAAGGCAAGTCACCTAAGGCAACAGACACCGTATCTGTACACTATCACGGCACACTGCCCGACGGCACGGTTTTTGATAGCTCGGTAGAGCGTGGCACGCCTGCAACGTTTGCCTTGAATCGTGTGATTAAAGGCTGGACAGAAGGTGTGCAGTTGATGAAAGAAGGTGGCAAGTACCGCTTCTATGTGCCTGAGAATCTAGCTTATGGTGAGCGAGCACCCAGCCCGAAGATTGGCCCTAACCAGGTATTAATTTTTGATGTTGAGCTGATAGAAGTGAAAGGTTAAATACGCTTTTCACGGCTTAAAAAAGCAGTGCATCGGCACTGCTTTTTTTTGTTCAGGTAAAATAAAAATCTATGACTATTAAACTTCATATTACCGTTGATGACGCTGCTGCTAATGCGGTGGACCTATTGGCTCAGGCCAGTGGCTTGTCTAAGCAAAAGCTCAAACGGGTCATGCAGCGCGGTGCGGTGTGGCTGACCAGAGCAGGGCATACCCAGCGCTTGCGCCGGGCCAAGAAAACCTTGCTGTTGGGAGATGAAATTCACCTTTACCACGACCCTGATGTGTTCGATCAAGTACCCGCAGCGGCGACGTTGATTCAAGACGAAGGTGAGTACAGCGTGTGGTACAAGCCCTATGGCATGTTGTCCCAGGGGACTAAATGGGGTGACCATACCTGCATCACGCGCTGGGCAGAGCAAAACCTGCAGCCACAGCGTAACGCCTTCATTGTGCATCGCCTAGATCGTGCGGCAACGGGCTTGATTATGCTGGCCCACAGTAAAAAGGCCGCTAGCAGCCTATCCGCATTGTTTGAGCAGCGGAAGATTGATAAGCGCTATCAGGCGATTGTGCATGGCAATTGGTCTGAGGATTGCCGAATTGATACGCCGATTGATGACAAGCCTGCGGTGAGTCATGTGACGGTGTTGGAGTATTCGGCGGAGCTTGATCGTAGCTTAGTAGAAGTGAAGATAGAGACGGGGCGTAAGCATCAGATACGTAAGCACCTTTCAGGGGTGGGTTTTCCGATTGTGGGGGATCGGCTTTATGGGAATGCGGATGGGCTGGCAGAGGTGGATTTACAGCTTTGTTCGGTGTTGCTTGGGTTTGTTTGTCCGGTTGCGGGAGTGGAGAGGGAGTATGAGTTGAGTGGGGAGTTTAGGCCGCAGCTGTAGTGGCTGCGGTTTGTTTCTGTGCAGGGGCGTGGGAATAAGTCATAATATTCAAGAACAGTCATGTTACAGATACCACTAACGAAATTGTTTCCGCCGCGGTATAAGTTGGGTCGCAACACTCGTCCCAATGTAGGTGGTTACCAGAAATCGAGTTTTCTTCGAAATCAAAGAAGGATGAAAACACCTCAACGCTTTCTTTGTTTCCAGTTAGGATAAGTCCATGCTGATCATCAAGGTGAAGGCAGGCAGGTCCACTCCCTAACTCCACGGTTAAGGTAGCTTCCAATTTTTCATATGGGTTTGCGCTGCCATTTGCATCGAAAAATAAGTGTAATTTTTCTGAAGTGTTTAGGTCTGTGAGCTTATTTCTAATTGCTTGCAACTCAGCTACGGAGCCAGTTATAGAAGCCTCTTTATCTTTACGGTATAGCTTCATCTTTCTCCCTACTTCCCCCGCGCCTCAAACGCCTTCATCTGCTCCGCCGTCGCCTTCTGCTGAAACTTATCCTTCCACTCTGAATAAGGCATACCATAAACAATCTCTCGCGCCGCTTCGTAGTCCAGCGTTTCGCCGCGCTCCTCAGCGGCACTCACATACCATTTTGCTAAGCAGTTGCGGCAGAAGTCGGCCAAGATCATTAGGTCGATGTTTTGTACTTCTTTGTGGCTGTCTAGGTGCTCTAGTAGGCGGCGAAAGACGGCGGCTTCTATTTCTGTGTTTTTATCCATGATGATCTCTTTATCTATTTATAAATTCGGCAGGCTGAGCGCGGGCTCAGACAGTAAAAATAGTTGCTCGCGCAGCTCTAGTATATGCTCTTCCCAGTAGCGTTGTGTATTAAACCAGGGGAAGGCTTGGGGGAAGGCGGGGTCTTGCCAGCGCTTGGCCAGCCAGGCGCTGTGGTGCAGCATACGCAGGGTGCGCAGGGTTTCAATCAGCTGTAGTTCTTTTACATCGAAGTCATAGAATTCGTTATAGCCTTCGAGTATTTCACTTAGCTGGGCGATTTGTTGTGGTCGGTCGCCACCGCTGAGTAACATAAAGATATCTTGTATCGCCGGTGCGGTGCGGGCATCGTCAAAGTCGACAAAGTGGGCGTTGTCGTCACGCCACAGCATATTGCCTATATGGCAATCGCCGTGGGTGCGTATGCGCTTTATAGATTCGGCATTTTGCATGTTCTGAGAGACGATGCCCATGATGTCATCGGTCAGGCTGCTATAGGCGGCGTCTAGGCCTGAGGGCATAAACTGCTCGCCGATCAGCTTGATGCTGTCATAGCCGTAGCTGTGCATATTAATGTCGGGACGGTGCTGGAAGGGTTTGCTGGCACCGACTAAATGGATGCGACCCAATAGACGCCCCAGAGTGAAGAGGTTGTCCATATTGTCCAGCTCGGGTGCGTGGCCACCCTTGCGGGTATACAGGGCAAAGCGAAAGTCACCAAAACGCAGCAGGCTCTCTCCATCGGCATTCTTTAAGGGGGCGACCACGGGCAGTTCTTGCTCGGCCAGTTCAAAGCAGAAGTCGTGCTCCTCTTGAATTTGCTCATCCGACCAGCGCTGCGGGCGGTAAAATTTGGCGATGATGGGATGAGCTTCTTCGATGCCCACTTGATAGACACGGTTTTCATAGCTATTCAGGGGGAAGGTGCGCCCATCCGTCCAGTAGTGGCCGCGGGCATCGCACTGGGCTTCTATCGCGTCGGCGATAAAGCCGGGGGTGAGTGTTTCAAAGGGGTGTAGATTTTCAGGCATTGCCGCAGTCTATTCGAAGTGGGAGAGTAGTTTAAAGCTTTAATGCCTCGCGGCCGGTTTTTTTAAAGCTTTTAACAACAAGGGGGTCGGGGCCGAAGGGTGTCCCCTACGTAGTCCCTAGCCTGTCTAGCATGCTATTTCTGAGCTGTTGTAAGCCCATTGCAACAGTGTAGAGCGAATAGGTTGCTTATGCCGCTACTGTGCTTGGCTCGGCAAAGCGTGACTCAAGATAGCTGATGATGTCAGAAGACTCATACATCCACTTAACCTCGCCGCCTTCTTCGACACGCAGGCAAGGCACTTTTAGCGCGCCGCCACCTTGTAGTAGCTCCTGCTTGAACTGCTCGCTGCGCTTGGCGTCGCGGGTTTCTATGTTCAAGGAGTTTCGCTTCAGTGCGCGGCGCACCTTCACACAGAAGGGGCAGGCTGCGTAGTGGTATAGCGCTAGCGACTTCGTTTCTGCATCAATCTGCGCTTGCTGCTCTGCAGGGCGTTTCACACCGCGTGGCGGGGTTAAGAAGTTAATCAAAAGAATGATGCGACCTAAGATCCAACGAATTGCTTGCATGGCTATCTCTACTGCTATGTTTTTGGGATGCGCATTCTAACACGCTTAAAGGTTTTAGTATTTGATGCTAAAGGTATTGAATAACACTGCTATTTTTATATTAATTGAGTCTTGTGAGATTAAAAGTACTATGCGTGACGTCACTTATACAGGAAAACAACATGAAGAAAATAATACTAGCTGCCTCATTAATCGCTGCCGTTAGCGCTACCTCGGGCTGTGCCATTGCGGGTAAAGATATGGCGGCTAATTTACGCTATGCGAATAACAAGCCGGTAGGCGTGGAAAACATTAAGTTTCAGGACTTACAGAAGATGCGCCGAGGAGATGCCTGCACCACTAACTTCTTATACTTTTTCCCTATCTATGGTGATGGCTCTATCATAACCGCTGCTACAAAAGGTGAGCTTAATTCCGTTCAACTAGTCGGGGAAACAGAGCACTGGTATGGGCCGTTTAGCAAAAATTGCACGGTGGTGTTTGGGGATAAGAATGGGATTGGTGTGAAGGATGTAATATCGGGAGACTCTGCTCGTCAGATATAGCACCTATATATTAGCTAAGCTTGGGTCTGGCTTTCTTCTTGCGCGGTGTATGTATCGAGGGCGCGGGAGCGGGGCTGGGTTCCACTGGGCGTTCAGCGCGAGCCGCACCTTCAGCTAATTTAATTAGCCACAGCTGCTGATCAAATTGCACTGTATCACCGCCGTAGACCTTCTTGCGCTTGCGAGTTTCCAATTCCATATTGTGTGCCACATAGCCCTCGGCAATCAGCATCTTAGCTTCACCGCCGGTGGCGACCTGGGCAAGTTTTAGGATCTTGTACAGTTCTACAGGCTCGGAGCTAATGGTGATGATATCGTCGAAGTCGGGGGTGTCTGACATGGTGCTTTTCTGGCTAGGCTGGAAGGGGGGGGATTTTAGCATATCCGCATAGAACTATGCGGATATGCCGAATCTTGTCAGAAAGCTAGTACAGCGAGTAAGTGCCTACATTGCTTAAGCTGTAGTTGCTGCCATTGCTGCTGTCGACCTTCTGCACAATCATTTGATTACCCTTGAACTGTACCAATAGGTAGTCGTGGAAAACGGCCGCGCCACTACGGAATACGGGAATGTGCTTGCCGGTGCCGTGGAAGTTGCTGTACTGGGCAACCTTGCCGACGCTACTGTGAATGTGGCCGGCGAAGATGGCGGAGACTTTGTAGTCCTTCAGCATTTGTTGGAACTCGGCGTTCCCCGTGCTCCAGATATGGAAGTTCAAGACGATCTTCTTGCCGCGGCTGCGCGCATTGGCTAGGTCTTGCTTGAGCCAAGGCATGGCCGACTGGATGTTGAAGTAGTCGCGACGTGCGCCGCCAAAGTTCCAGCCATTCCAGCTAGTGGTGTAAGTAGGGTGGTTGTTCAGCTGTACAAAGTGCACATCGCCCACTTCCCAGGAATAGGCCAAGCTCTTGCTGTGGTCTTTACGGAAGCTAGGCCAGCTGTAGTAAACACCGCTTTCCTGGAAGTCGAAGCTCTTGGCGTTCAAGGTGTTCACTTGGTCACGTAAATAAGTGGCCATGCGAGTGGCGCAGTTATTCTCGTAGCAGTCATTCACATTGTTGGCAAAGTCGTGGTTACCTAGGCCTAGGTAGTTGTTCATGTTTAGGCCGCGCTCGTAGAGCTCGACAAATTTATTGAACTGCCAGTCGTGGCCAAAGGCGGTGAGGTCGCCATTGATGATAGAGCCCGCTACACGGTGCTTGCCGTAGTTATTCAAAATGGCATTCATGCTGCTGACTTGATTGTAGTTGTCGTTATAGGCGATGCCCTCGTCACTACAGTTTTGGCTAGAGTTGGCACAAGACCAAGGATATTGCGGATCCGAGGAGATGGTCATAAAGAAATCGCTGTAGTTAAAGCGAATCACTCGGACGTGGGAGAACTGGTCGTTGAACTGGCTGCCTAGATTGCCCACTGATGAGTAGTAGCTTTGGCACTGGCCGCCACCGCCGCCGTGTTCACAGGCCTCTACCGCAAAGCCGCTGGGTATTTTGAAAGAGGAAATAGCATCATTCGGAAAGCTGCTGGTACTAAAATTACTGGTCGTCGACGAGCTAGGGCATAGCCAGCTGACTGAGCCGTTGTATTGTGTATCTACATAGGCACCCACACAGTTGCTGTTGGGCTGTACGGCTGGTGCGCTGGGTGCGGGGGTGCCGCCAGAAGCTTGTGCCAATAGTGGAAGAGATAAGCCTATGGCTGCGATGAATTGAACGGTTGTTTTCACATGTACCCCATTGCCAGTCGGTGCTGGTTATTAATATAGTGGGGGGGAGCATAGGCGGTTTAAATCATCTGTTCGATGTGTTTGCGCGCCGAAATAGTGAGCCTAAATGTCATTATTTGAACTAAATTAGTATTTTTTGACGTGATAGACGAAGGGTGGAGGGGTTAATGCGTGGCATCGTTACTTAGGTATACGTTCCCACTCAGGCGAGTGGGAACGATTCATACAATTACATTGGTGCTTGTCGTACAAACTCCTCAACGGCTAGAGCAATAACGCCAGCAAGCGCTAACAAGCTTAAAATTTTCCAAGTCACAGTGGCGCTTTCTAAAGACGCTACGCGTTCCTCTATAGTCGCTGGTTTAGCCGCAGGCTTGGCTGCTGGCTTTTGCTTCTTAGACGCTTTGCTGCCATCTAGTGGCATAACCGATTCAGCCTGAGGGCCTTTTTCGGAGTCTTTGCCGGAGAACTTAACCGCAATACCCTGACGGATAGGGCCTTCACCCTGCCACTCGCTCTTGTGGAAGAAGAAGTCTTCGCCGCTTTTATCGTCACAAATAAAACCGAAGCCTTTGCGGAAGTCGTAACGTTTGATAATGCCTTTGGCCATGTTTATATCCTGTTTAATCTATATGTGGTCATGCTGGCGATGCTGGATTCTGGTCCTAAATAAAAGCACTGACCAGTGGTGATATCGCCGAAAGCGGGGATTCTAGCATATCCGCATGGATATGCGGGCATGTTGGTGGCTAGCTTAAGTAGGGTCGCCTGGTGAGCTGTCCCTGCTGACTTGGCTTGTTAAGTGTTTATTATGTAAAACGAGAATGAATGGAAGATAAATAACTAAGCATTGAGATCCAATATACAGGATCCAGTTCACATGGCGAACCGTAGGATAAAAACCCTTGCCTTCGTTTCCATAGATCCAAAAGTTCCCTATCACCGCGTCAGCAACGCCAGCAAGCATAAAGCCTAGCCCTACCAACCAAGCTTTGGGGGAAGCGTTTAGTCCTCCAAAAGAATAGATGATAACAAAACCAAATATACCAACAGCTGAGATTAGAGCCGCATAGCTTCCCGTTATTGCCGTAACCAAAGTTCCTGTGCCTGGCAGGTGCATCATAAATAAAGATACCACTCCTAAGAGAGTAGCAACTAAAACGGGCAAGTAAATTATCGATGCTTTCACTTTGTTGTCCTTAGCGACTAATACTCCATTTAACAGCAGTAGGAAATAGCCCGGACCGAAAAATAAAACAGATTCAGCTAAATAATCGTGCTTTACAATATCTCCGTAATGATAAAATGTATTAGAAAAGTTTGCATTAACGATGTCGCCACCTATACAAACTACAAGTGAAGCAAGACTTAACCAAGCAATTTTTCTATGCAGCAAGTTCGTGGTGTTATGAACTACCCAGTTTTTAATGGCAAAGCTTAGCACTACCAAGCTTAACAGCACGCACCCTTTTACGGTCCAAAGAATCGGCCCTGTATCTCCAGGTTCTGACCAATAGCCTGACAACGCCCCTACGGCATCCACCGTTGCGACGACGAAGATTAGAATTGCGGGAGCGATGTATTTAGTGTGATTTGGCATGGCTATATGCGTTATTTGATATAGTACTCATTAATATACTCACACCACTTGGCTGTGTTTTTAATGGGATTTCGGGGCTGTCGCGAATTCCAAGTTTAAACCTTACTGCTTATCGCCATTCGCTGGAGCCTAAGTCGGTCCCATGCCCTCTACCGTCGCCAGTTGCTTGTACAAGCCTCTTTTGGGATGTGACTGTTGGCACCATTGCCTTGTTATATGAAATTATATTTTCCAAGCTATATCATTCCTTAATTTTTCCACTAGCTCAACTTTTTCTCCAGCAACAGCGAGATAGACAAAAGTTTTATCTTCAATGTCTACACATTTTATGGCTGACTGGTTTTTATTGAAATTTCCATAAACATAATTTCCGTTTTTCACGATAGATTTAAATCCTAGGGCGCTTAAAGTACTAACACCTCTTTCTGCACAAATTTCAGGACTTACACGCAATACCTTATGGCTAGACCATAACTGGGGGGCGATAATAGCCGTTTTTATTTCGGTGCTAGTGACGCTACTGATTTAACTTGTGCCCGTTGAGTTGCTGTTCGTTTGCGCACGCTGCATATGAATAATAATGATGATATCGCTAGCGATTTAAATAGTATTTCAGTACCCAGAAGCTCTCGTTATAAAGGGGGGGAGGCAATATGGTTTAAAGAGGTAGAAAGAGTATGAACCCTTTGGCTAGAAGGCGCTTGGCAAGAGGTAGGTGTTGATCCGGTATGCCTAATATGTTTTTATAAGTTGATAATTTTAGTTGACCGCACACAGGCGGTTAAAAATGCTACGTACTCAGGGAAAGGCATATACACATGATAAAGCTGGCCCGTCTACTCATAATATCACTCGCCTTTTCGGGTTGTGGGAAAATTGACAGTACTGCTATTGGTGCTATGAGTAGCGACCATGTTTCTGTTACCGCCACTCCTATGGCAAGCTTATTAAATACTTATTGGAAGTTGGTTCGCCTTCATGGAAAAGACGTGTTTATGGCTAAACAGCAGACACGTGAGGCCTATTTACAATTAAAACCAGCTGATCATTCAGTGAAAGGTTTTGGTAGTTGCAATAGCTTAAGGGGGAGTTTTAAGGTAGATGGCCATAGCCTTACCTTCGGCCCTATTCTAACAACCCGGAAAAGCTGTGTTAGCGGTATGGGGGTTGAGAGTGCGTTTACAGGCGCATTAGTAGACACACATTACTACCGCATCAATGAGAATGATTTAACCCTTTTAAATAGGGCCAAACAGCCCGTTGCTCATTTTAAAGCACAATACTTTAATTAATTTTTTCATAACAATAACGAATTCAAAAGGAAACCCCAATGCGCATTTTGCCTGTACTCGTCATCAGCTTCTTGGTGCTGCTACTGAATTTATCCGCTTGCTCTGACCAGAAAAATGAAGCGGTAAAGGAGGCGAACAGTCTTGAGAAAAAAAGGTTAGTCGCTTCTGAAGTTAGTACAATAATAGCTGATACAGTGTATTTGAATGGCAATATTATTACGGTGAATGATGCACAACCGAAAGCTCAGGTTGTGGCTATTAAAGCAGGTAAAATAATCTATGTAGGTGATTTGTCGGGTGCAGAAAAATGGGTAGACGAAACCACTAAAAGGGTGGATTTAGACAATAAGACGATGGTTCCTGGTTTTGTGGATGCCCATGGACATGTTGTTAGCGCTGGTATTCAAGCAGCTAGTGCTAATTTACTGCCGATGCCAGACGGTAAGGTCAATAATTTTTCTATGCTTGTTGATACCTTAAAGACATGGTCTGAGTCTTCGAAAGGCCAACATTTTATTGCAAAAAGTGGCTGGCTGGTTGGCTTTGGTTTTGATGACTCACAGTTAGACGAGCACGCTTTCCCCACTATAAAAGAATTAGACGCTGTCAGTGATGATAAGCCCATTATGATTATTCACCAATCGGGTCATTTTGGTGTCTTTAATAGTGTTGCTTTGGCTCAAGCTGGTGTTGATGATTGCCAGAAAAAAGTACTAGGTGGTGCAATTCGCTGTCAATCTGGCGGTAAAAAGCCCAACGGTGTACTAGAAGAGAATGCTTTTTTCATGGTGATGGATAAGTTTCAAAGTGCTATTGATGACGAGTATAGTCTTGAGTTATTTAGACAGGGGATAGACAGTTTTGCTCGCTTTGGCTATACCACGGCTCAAGAAGGGCGGGCATTCTCATCAACGTTAGAGGTGGCGCAAGCTAAAGCCGAGCAAGCACCGTTGCCCATTGATGTGGCTATATATGCCGACTATACAGCTAAGGCTAGCCTAGAGAATTCTAGTTATTACAGTGGATCTGGATACCAAGGTAATAGCTATATAAATGGTTTGCGTATTGCCGGTTTGAAGCTAACTTTAGATGGCTCCCCGCAAGGTAAAACGGCATGGTTAACGCAGCCCTATTTTGTTCCCCCTGAAGGTAAAGAAGCGAGCTATGTTGGCTACCCTGCAATGACAAAGGAGCAGGTCGAAGCCGAAGTTATGGATGCCTATCAGCATAACCGCCAAATTATCGCTCATTGTAATGGCGATGCAGCCATTGATCGGTATCTAGATGCTATCGAACAGGCTACTGAGAAATACGGTGTGCAAGATAGGCGTACAGTGCTTATCCATGGTCAAACTTTGCGTAAAGATCAAATACCGCGTTTAAAAGCGCTGTCTGTTATCCCTTCGCTGTTTCCCATGCACACCTTTTATTGGGGAGACTGGCATAAGTCGTCGGTGCTAGGCCCTAAACGTGCCGCGTATATATCACCCACGCGCGACGTATTGGATGCGGGGCTTATTTTTACATCGCATCATGATGCACCTGTCGCCTTACCGGATTCGATGAGGGTATTGTCTGCAACGGTAACCCGCGTGACGCGCAGCGGTGACGTACTAGGGCCTGATCAACGCGTGAGCCCTTATGAAGGCTTAAAGGCCATTACGATATGGCCTGCTTATCAACACTATGAAGAAAAAGAGAAAGGCTCCATTGAGGTCGGTAAACAAGCTGACTTTGTTATTCTGTCCGCAGACCCATTAACGGTAGACCCCTTAAGGATTGCTGATATTAAAATACTCGAAACGATTAATAATGGTGAGGCCGTGTATACATACGAGGCTAAGGCATTAGTGGGCGCTGACCGAGACAAACATGGCTGTATTGCCTCGGCGGGATATCAGTGGTGTGAAAAAAATAAACAGTGCGAGAGACCCTGGGAATTAGCTAGGCAAGAAGGCTTCAATAATCAGCCAGAGTCATTTGATGTGTTTTGCCAGTAAAATAGTAGGCATTGCGTTTTAGACAATCAAAGCCCTTAGCCTGGGCTTTACGAGGAGAGCTGATGCTTTCAGATGGGGGGCTGATGTGGGGGCTACCGAGATTGATGCCCATGTACTGAACAAGGGAGGCCTGGGTGTGCAAAGTCCTGTGGATAACATGGGTTTGCATTGACTGCTTACTTACTACTCATTTCACTCAACATATTATCCACCGCCTCAACGTGTTCTTCATTCTGATGGCTCAAGCTTTGAAATGCTGCGCAGACATCGAGGAAGTCATCCAGCTCCATACGCTGTGCCATCTGCATTAAACGCTTGCTGCGGCGTAGCGCTTGGGGCGGTTGCCGGGCAAACTGTTCAGCTAAAATTTGTGTTTCGCTGAGCAGTTGCTCCTGCGCTACTATTTTAAGCAGTAGGCCCAGCTGCATGGCTTCATCTGCATCAATAATACGCCCACTAAAGGTCAGCTCCGCTGCCTTTTGGTAGCCAATTAAACGCTGTAAAAACCAGGCCCCGCCGTCGCCGGGGATAATGCCAAGGTTCACAAAGGTTTCGCCAAATTTGGCGTTGTGTGAGGCGATACGGATATCGCACATATTGCATAGGTCAAAGCCCGCCCCGATGGCTGCACCGTTGATGGCTGCGATGGTGGGCACTTCGATGCTTTGTATGGCTTTGGGCATGCGCTGTATACCTGTGCGATAGGCTTGCTCCAGCGCGCAGCCTTGTTCGGCAAAATCACCGGCCTTGTCGGCCATGTCTTTGACGTTGCCACCACTAGAGAAAGCACTGCCGCCCCCTGTAATGATCAATGCGGATATGCTGGATTCAGCGTTTACATAGGCTGCGGTGGCGACGATGTCGTCAACAATCGCGGTGCTGGTTAGGGCGTTACGCACGTCATTGCGTTGGAAGGTGAGGGTGGCGACGCCGTTGTGGGTGCTGAGTTGGCAGTCGCTGAGCGGTGGTTGCTGGGGCATGTTGTTCTCCTGTGCTCGCACCATAACAGAATAAAAAAAGGCCCACTAGATGAAGTGGGCCTAGGTGTTTTTATAAAGCTTGATTAAAACTGTTCGGCAGCGTGGTTGAGAATATGTACGACCAGTGCGATACCGTGGGGGATTAATTTTCGCCCTACTGAGACATAGTCATTGTGATTGATGGAGCCCATAGCAAGACCGCCGTAGGCATAGGCATAGGCGCCACCCTGGGTGATGATAGGGCGTATATCACTGTGACTGGGGGATAGTGGCGTGTAATAGTCCATGGCCTGTTTTACTAGGGCGTAGTTGTTGCTCGCGTCACTGAGGTCTTCTGAATCGTAGAAAAACTGACCCCATAGCTCCCATGGACCGTGATTATGATCAGAGGTAGCCCAGACATGCTGGGGCGATAAAACGTCTGTGGTATGTAGGGCAAAGCCTAAGGTTTGTAGAGAAGGAAATTCTAGAAAACGCTGATACCAGTATTGCCCCAAGTTATCGATAGGTTGGAAGGGGGTTGTTTCAAAGCGGCGGTACATTTCTTTGTTTGAGTAGCCGTCTAAGCGATAGTTTTTTTCTGTGGTGTTGTACGTGTCATATTTAGTTCTATCGAATTTCCACCAGCCAAAGCCGCCTTGCAGGCCACCGCGACCATCATCCATATAGTTGCCATAAGCCAGGGCTTTAACCGCGTTATCAACTAAGCCGGGTATGGGGTTGTGACGCAGATCGTAGCCGCCTAAATCATTTCCATGTTCATCATTGGCGTGAGAGTGATTCTGGAAGTGATGGTAAGAGGTGTAGCGCACAATGCTCTCACCTACTGACCCAAGCATGCTGCCAGTACAGTAGCCGGTGATATTGCCGCAGAAAAATACATCGTTAAAGTCATCAACATCATAAGCGCCTTGACCGATTAAGTCGGCGGCCTCCTCAACACTGATGCCAGAGGCATTTAGCGCAGCCTTTAGCTTGACGAAATTTGTGCTGGCGGGGTTTTGCTGCATGTATTTTACGGCATCGATGACCATTTTTTTGTGCACGGACTGTGCAAAGGCGTGAACTTGAGTGGATGCACAGAGACACAGCATGGCGCTGGCCACTAGGGTGGTTATTCTTTTCATTTTATTTTCCATGTGTTTTTGAGTAGCTCGCACATGGTAGAAAAGCTGTGCAGCAATAACCAGTGCGCCATGCCATCAAGTTGAGACGGCATGGCGCAGTTGGTAATGCTTGACGTGTTTTGTTGGACTTAAGTGAGTAGCTCTTGGGCTGAATCGCTGCGGTAAAAACGCTCTAGGCGTGCGCGAATGCGCTGTTCTAAATAGCCGGTGTTACGCAAGACCTGTAAAATTTTTGGCGCAAACAGCATGACTTCTTTTTCTAGGCTATCCGCATTCACCGAAAAATCTTTACACAGAGTATCTAGCTTCTTATTGCCATAGGCTTTGAAGAAACTATTCACCCCTGTAGAGACTAGCTCTTTTATATAGGGTGATTGACGGCTGCTGAGAAACTGTTGATAGCTCAGTTGCGTGTAGTCTTGCACGTCTTCAGCGCTGATGTAGTCGCGGGCATTGCTGACGGCTAAATCTTGCATACTGTCCCATACGCCCATGGCAATCTCTTTGATATGGGCGTCGGTGATGGAGTCGTGGATGAAGCTTTCGCTCTGGGCAATCACGTCGGGCAGGGCGGTGCTGATGTATTTTTTGACTTGGGCTTCGATTTTTTCTTCCAGCTTGGGCGCCGCCTTATTCATTATGCCTTTGCCCATTCGCATCATGGCTTTGGCGCCGGGGACTTTTTGAGCGTTTTGGCTGACTACATTGCTCTCGGTAAGGTAGCTAGAGATACCCGAATAAAGCAGCTCAGTGATCACCTCGTGGGTGATCTCATTGCTCATGCCCTGGTGAATCAGCTCTTGACGCAGCTCTTCTTGCGTCAGGCCCTTGTCGATAAAGGCCTCAATTTGCTCTCTAGTGATTAAAGCACTGAGTCCGTTTTCTACATGGCTGTTGTCGGTGTAGATATCACCAACGATCTGCCCGATAAGTTTGGCGACCCCTGCGTGCAGCTTCAGCTCGATAATGTTTGTCTCGATCCAGTCGATAACTTGTTCGGGGCTGATGAAGTCATGCAGCTTGGTGCTGCTGAGCTGTAGCCAGAACTCCTGTAGCTCTAGTTGTAGGTCGGCTTGAAACTGTGTGTCGCTGAAGTTTCCTAGCTCGTGTTGCACATGCAGTTCGAGTAGTTGCTGGGCTATAGTATTCATAGGTGGTTTTTTTATAGACAGGATTGATGTGGGCACAGCTTACAAAAGCCACGGCGCTTAGCCAATAGCTGAGGGCTCCTGTATTGGGATAAGGCGACAGTTTTACGACAGAGCTTATTCTAGCGTCTTATTGAATCGCTGAAACAGCCAGACACTAGCCCCTGACTTCTGTTAAAATCCCGCCAACTTTCAGAGGTTTTCCCGTGTTAACTGACTTCCCCCTAGATGAACGCCTGCAGAAGGCTCTTGCTGAGCTATCTTTCGACCATGAAACTGAGGTGCAGGCCGAAACTATTCCCTTGGCCTTGGATGGTAAGGATTTATTGGTCAGCGCGGAGACGGGCAGTGGTAAGACCCTGGCTTTTTTACTGCCAACCTTTCAGCGCTTATTAAGTGAAGAGGTTGCAGAAGGCCAAGGTATACGTGCTTTGGTATTGGTGCCGACCCGGGAATTGGCCCGCCAGATTTTACGCCAAGCCAAACGCTTGGTTGCACACTCACCCTTGAAAGCGAGCTTGATTATGGGTGGTGAAGACTTTAAATATCAGCAGGTGATTTTGGAGCGCAAGCCCGACATATTGGTGGCAACACCGGGTCGCTTGATGGAGCACATAGCCAACGACAGTGTAGATTTGTCGGGCTTGAAAGTATTGGTCATGGACGAAGCCGATCGCATGTTAGATATGGGCTTTAAAGAAGCTGTAGAAGATATTATTCAGCTGTGTCCGCCGAGTTGTTCAGAAGAGGGCGAGCAGCAGCGCCAAACTATGCTGTTCTCAGCAACTCTCGAACACCGCGGGCTGGGCAGTATCCGCAAGGCCATTTTGCATGATCCAGAGCGTATCATCATCGGTGAAGTACGCCGCTCCTACAGCCATATTAAGCAGCAAATTGTTTTAGCCGACGATTGGAAGCACAAGGAAAAGTTGCTGGCGAAAATATTAACCGACGACACTTATAAAAAGGCCGTTGTATTCACTAACCGCCGCTTGAAGACCGCTGAGCTGCGCAATTTTTTGCGTTATAGCAAATTACAGGCTGGTGCTTTGCACGGAGAGATGGACGGAGCGGACCGCAAAAAAGTCACTGACGACTTACGCTTTAGCCGCATCAAAGTTTTGGTCGCCACCGATGTTGCTGCACGTGGTTTAGACGTGTCGGATATTGATCTGGTGATTAATTTTGACGTGCCGCGCAAGGGCGATGACTATGTGCATCGCATTGGCCGCACGGGTCGTGCCGGTGAGACGGGTACAGCGATCTCATTTGTGAACTCGGATGAGTGGAACAATATGGGCAGCATCGAGCGCTATTTGAGCTTGAAGTTAGAGCGCCGTGTGGTTCAAGGCCTTAAGGCCAAGTACACCGGCCCAGTGAAAACTAAGAAGGCCCTACTAGCGCGCAAGGAAAAAGAATCACTGATCGGCAAGCGTGTCGAGACCAAAAAAAAGCGCCACAGAGATACTAAGAACAAAGGCAAGCGACGCACTCCAAAAGCGTCAAAATAATACACTGCAGTTACCAAGCAATACTTAAATAAGCTGCCCTCCAAGGGGGCGGCTAGAACCAAATCACGCGCCATTTATGGGCACTAAATAAAGGACAACTTATGTGGTTTCGCAACCTACAAATATACCGTTTTAATAAACCTTTTGAACTTGATGCGGATAGCCTTAATGAAGCCTTGGAGACTCAGGTATTTAAGCCCTGTGGTTCACAGCAGCCATTTTCTGCTGGCTGGACTAAACCTCTCGGTAAGCACGGCACTCAGCTAGTGCACGCTACCAACGGCAAGTTTATGGTTTGTGCTAAGCGTGAAGAGCGCATAATGCCGGCTGCTGCGGTGCGCGATGTACTCAATGCACGCATTGAAGAAATAGAGGCGAAGGAAGATCGTAAGATTCGAGGTAAGGAAAAGACCGATCTAAAAGACGAAGTTATCATGGATATGTTGCCGCGCGCCTTTACCCGCAGCAGCCTGACTTATGCCTATATCGACCCACAGAATAGCTGCTTAATTATCGACGCGGCCTCGGTCGGCAAAGCTGAAGAGGTGACCGTGTTATTGCGTGATGCGATAGGTACACTGCCGGTACGGCCCTTAACAGTGAATAACGCCCCTTGTTCTATATTCACACAGTGGCTGAAGCAGGGCCACGCCGATGTAGATTTCGCCCTAGAAGATAGCTGTGAGTTAAAGTCGGTAGAAGATGGTGGTGGTACTGTGCGTATCAGTAAGCAGGAACTGGTCGACTCCGAAGAAGTGCAAGTACACCTCGATGCGGGTAAGCTCGTGACTAAACTGGCTCTAACTTACAAAGAGCGCATCCGCTTCAGTATGGACGACAGCTTGGTGATCAAGCAGTTTAAGTTCCTAGACGTAGTTACTGAGGTCATGGACGAAGTGAATGCGGATAGTGCCGCAGCAGAGTTTGATGCGAAGTTTTCGATCATGGCGCTGGAGCTTGAGGATATGTTGCCGTCTTTAGCTCAAGCCTTTGGTGGAGAGCCAGAAGAGTAGTAGAAAATTGATGGGGATAGGCTGTTCTGGCCTATCCGCATTACGCCAATGCTGGCTTCTCAGCCTTCAGCCGCAATATCATTTCCGACCAAACCAGTCCCAATAGTTCATCTTTACTGCTGGCATCAGGCAACTCAAAGCCACAGTGCAACAGCTCTCGACGTAATTCTTTGTATTTGATCTCGCGGATAAAGCTGCCCAGAGCAGAGGAGTTGCCTGAGTTGAGTATCTCTTCTAGGCCTTGCTTGGGTAGGCTGTCGGGCAGGCATTCGGCAAATAGTGACATTTGATCTAAATCAGGGAATGAGCTTTGAGCCATGTAGGTGGGACCAGTAATGTCGACAGATACGATATTATGGCCTGCTGGAATTATAAGGCAATATTAAATTCAGTCGCGAATGACGATATCGGGGTTTTGATTGATACTGCCGTCTTTCTCTAGTGTGCCGACGGGCTTGCCACCGGGACCCATGACAACAATAGTTGGGTCTTGGAATAGTGGACGGCGTACAAACTCTAAATGCCAGCCATAGGACTCCACTTGCTTGAGAGCCATCATTTGCTCGGTATTTAAAAACTGGTCTAGCTTTTCCGGTATAGGTGGCTGCTTTTCGCGGTGATCTTCTTGACCCATTTTTTATATTCTCCTAGATTATTATTTCCCCACGCTAGCAAAGTACAGGTTTTTTGGCAAATCAATTGGTTTAAAAAGTGCTCGGAGACAGATTTTCTATAGGGCTGAACTACACTCATGACTATCCCTGTGCGCGTTTATTGGAGTGTATATGCAAAAAATCGTTATTTTTAACCCCAAGGGCGGCTCGGGGAAAACAACGCTATCGACTAATTTGGCCAGCTATTACGCGAGTCAGCGCTATAAAACGGCATTGATGGACTATGACCGTCAGGGCTCTAGCACCTTTTGGTTAAAGCGCCGCCCTCCTCAGTGTCACAGCATACAGTCGATCAATGCCGCCAAGCCTCAGGGGGGAGTGACTCGCAGCTGGCAGTTACACGTGGAGCCCGGTACTGAAAGAGTAGTGGTAGATAGCCCCGCAGGTGCTGATGCGAATGATTTTAGACGCACCCTGAACGAGGCTGATGCTATTTTAATTCCCGTATTGCCTTCGGATATTGACATTCACTCGGTCACCCTTGCGATTGCTGATTTATTGCTGCGTGCAAAAATTAATCGCGGCAGCCAGCGCATTGCTGTTATTGCTAACCGTAGTCGTAAAAACACCTTGGTCTATCAGCGTTTAGAGCGCTTTTTATTGTCTTTAGACATACCCTTTGTGACGACCTTGCGAGATACACAAAACTATGTTCATGCTGCAGAGCAGGGCTTGGGCCTGTTTGAGATGAAGTCGAGTAAGGTAAAAAAGGACTTGAGTAGCTGGCAGCCTTTGATTGACTGGCTAGACGCTAAGTTGGTGGTTCAGCCAGCGGTTGCGCAGGCTATATAAGTGCGAAGGCACACAGTGTGCTTCCTGATGTACTTACTCTGAAATGGACTCACGACGGCCGTCGCTGTCAAATAGCTGATGCGCGACATAAGTGGCATTTTCATCATAAAAAACAACCAGAGTACGTTTTTTGAAGGGCTCTATCGCCAGCTTCACCAGTGTGGCGGGTATGTAGTAAAGCTCCGATAAACCTGCCGTCGCAGCACTTTGTATAGATTGCTTGTTACCCGCGCCGGGTTTGTGGATTTTGCCTTTGATGGCAAATACATCGTAGGCATCAAATTCGCTAACACTGTAATTCGGAGCGATTTTTTGCCTTTTATTCTTGGATAAGCGCTTGAAGGTTTCAATCGGCTCGCCGATCGCTTTGCGAATTTCCTCCTGGCTAGCGGGATCGTAAAGTACACCCTTATATTTACCGGTGCGGTAATCCATGGATGCAGAGATGCAGCCAGATAATAGGGTGGCTAAGGCTAGGGATAATAATAGATGGCGCACAGCTTATTGCTCAGGTTTGAAATTGTAGCTAAGTTACCCTCATTTTTAGCAAAATGCTATAGAAGCGGGCACTTAGACGAGTTTTAGCATGCCTTGCTCTAACAGTTGCTGAAAGCCGGCCTTAACGCTGTGTACAATTTTATTACTCGCACCTGCTTGGCTGAGCTGCATAAGAATTTCTACTACGCTGTTATGACCGTTGACATGTTGGAACAGGGCTGCAAAACCTTCGTTCAGCACTACGCTGCGGTGATGAGTTTGCGGGTCGCATACTGACCCGCTTTCAATGCAAGCTAGGGCTACTAGTAGGTGCTGCTCAGTGCTGTTGAGTAGTTCTTCTATCAAACTGGGATCTATCGCTTGCCTATTAAGCTGGCGCCACAGCAGGGCGTCGGACACGGGGCAGAGCTGTTGTTTTAACTCGTGATAAGGCAGAGGTAATAGTGCTGCACTAATATACTTTGCCATGCGGATAGGCTTCTGAGGCCAGTCTTCGGGCAGAACTTGAATCACTGCTGTTGTTCCTACATTGGCCGCCGTCCAGGCCATACTCAGCTCGGCTTCTTGTATGGAGAGGATTAATTTCTCTTTTTTACTATTGTTGAAGCTGTATTGCTTTAGCCAGGCGGCCATGGCTTGGCCAAAGAGCAGGGGACGTTGCTTGGGGGGGGCTCGCATCAGTGCTGGGGCGATCCAAGCCTCGGCACTACTCAGGCCAGTTTCTATACTGGAGAGCAGGCTTATTGATATGGGGTAGCTGCGCGTTAGCTGAGCCAATACCATGCTTCTGCGCATTTGTGCGTCTATGGCTAGGGCGTCGGGACGAATAGCAAGGAAGTCCTCTAGCTCGCTAGGGCTAAGCTTATAATGACTTAGTGCTGCTGTGCTGTGTTGTATAAATTCAGCGCGTAGCTCAGCGTCAAATAACAAGTCAAACAGGGCGCGCTCTTGTTCTATAAAGCTCATGCTAATCGCTCCTGCACCTTGGCAATCAGTGCGGTGCTAGCACTATTATTGATGATTAGTTGCTCTAGACGCTGTAGCACTTCTAGCACTTTTGGTTGGGCGACACCTTCACATTCGTAGCAGAGGGCTTTGACATTGGGTAGCAGAGGCAGTAGCTGTTCTAGCATCTGCCAGACCTCATCTAGAATGTCGGCCTCATGCGCGTCTATATAGATAGGTCCCTGCCCCGCGTCCTTGGTGCGGCCGCCGGCGATATGTATTTCAATGACCCGCTCTACCTGCAGTGAGCTTATTTGCTCGATGATGCTTTGCCCGCTAGCCATTTGATAAGAGACTAAGTGGCCCATGTCTAAGAGCAGGGCACAGTCTGCGGCGTCGGCGAGCTGGCCAAAAAAATCCAATACCGGCATTTTTCCGACTACAAAGCTGACCGGTGGCGGTTCAATTGCTACAGTAACTTGGCTGACCGTCTGCACTTCCTGCACGCGCTGAATTGCTAGCTCTAGGGAGGCCTGATTTAAAATAGGAGGTATGAAGTAGCCAAACTGACTGGAGTAGCCATAACCGTCTTGCCAAAAGCAGTAGGCGCAGTCCTGGGCAAACCAAGCGGAACCAACGGTTTTAATGTGCTCGGCGGTAGCGCTTAGCCAGCGTGCTGAATTGCTGTGACTGCCACAGAAGTTTATAAACGAGGGGTGGAACAATACGGGTATGCCCGTGTCTTGTATTCGCTCGATCTCGCCCTGTACACGGTACACATCCACCAAGCCGGAATACTCTATGAAGGCGGGCCCCCCAGGAACCAAGGCAAGCTGCACGGGGTCGGGTTCGGCGGCGAGGCTGAGGCTGGCGCCTAGGCCTAGCGTAGGGAGTTGATCAAACATCTATGTTGTTTTCCTTCAGTACTTCGTAGGCGGCGCGCACTTTTATAAATAGCTTGGCATCGCCGCCTGTGTCGGGGTGATGCTGCTTAGCTAATTGACGGTAGCGTTGGGTGATTTCTTGCTCTCTTGCTGCGGCTTCTAATCCTAAGCACTCCAGCGCCGCCGCCCGTTTGTCGTCACGGCTTAAAAACGTCCAAAAACTTTTATACAGCTGTGCCACGTCATCTTCTGTGGTGCCATGAAAGTTCTCCCAGTTTAAATAGTACTCGCTAGGCCCACGGCTTTCCGCCTGTATTAACTGAGTATCGCTGGAAGAGGGTGAGTTTTGGTGCAAGGTGTTGAGTAGTGGAGTTATTTCCAAGACTTGCTGTTGCTCTTTCCAACAGGATTGCTGTAGCTGATACAGAGCATTCATAACGATAAAGTGTTTGTGAAATAGTGGGAGCTTGCCCTCGCTGCCAATGTTGGCAAAGGCGGGGTGCTCTTCAAAGGTTTTTAAAATTCGGTACTCGTCTATGCCCGTGGGGTGGGCTATGAGTAAGTCGAGTATGGGCTGGAGTAGGGGGTTGTGCATGGGTCAGAGTGTAATGCGGATAGCCTGTACAGGCTATTCGCATATAGCGTAAATACTTTTACTTAAACGCCCTGGCTGCGTAGGTATTCTTCGTAGGTGCCGTGGTAATCGACTAGGCCGTCGGGGGTTAGCTCGATAATGCGTGTGGCGAGTGAGGATACAAACTCACGGTCGTGGCTGACAAAGATTAACGTGCCTTCATAGTTGTCTAGGGCCAGGTTTAGGGATTCAATAGACTCCATATCTAAGTGGTTAGTCGGCTCGTCCATCAACATGATGTTGGGCTTTTGCAGCATGATTTTGCCGAATAACATGCGGCCTTGCTCTCCACCGGAGATTACCTTGACCGACTTGTCGATTTCTTTCTGAGAAAACAGCAGGCGCCCCAAGACGCCGCGAATGACTTGGTCGTCGTCGCCTTCTTGGCGGTGATTGGTCATCCAGTCTAGTAGAGAGATATCTTCTTCAAAATCGGCGGCATGGTCCTGTGCGTAATAGCCGATGTTGTGGTTTTCGGACCATTTGACCTTGCCGGTCTTAGTTTCTATTTCGCCCATTAGGGTTTTCAAGAAAGTAGATTTACCAATGCCGTTAGGGCCAATAACGGCAACGCGTTCGCCCACTTCAATCATGGCGTTAAGGTCTTTGAATAGGGGAGCTTCGTCGCCATAAGACTGGCTGACGTTGTCTAGCTCGACGGCTAAGCGATATAGCTTCTTTTCCTGTTCAAAGCGAATATAGGGATTCACTCGGCTAGATGGTTTGATTTCGTCCAGCTGTATTTTTTCAATTTGCTTGGCGCGTGAGGTTGCTTGGCTCGCTTTGGATGCATTGGCTGAGAAGCGGCTAACAAAGTCTTGTAGCTCGGCAATCTGCTTTTTCTTCTTGTCGTTATCCGAGTGCATGCGCTCGCGTGCTTGCGTGGCAGCAATCATGTACTCGTCATAGTTGCCTGGGAATAATTTGATTTCACCGTAGTCCAAGTCCGCCATGTGCGTGCATACACTGTTTAGGAAGTGGCGATCATGAGAAATGATGATCATGGTGCAGTTGCGCGCGTTTAGAATATCTTCCAACCAGCGAATGGTGTTGATGTCCAAGTTGTTGGTCGGCTCATCCAGTAGCATGATGTCAGGATCGGCAAACAGGGCTTGGGCTAGCAAGACGCGTAGCTTCCACCCCGGTGCGACGGCGCTCATAGGGCCAAAATGCTGTTCAATGGGGATCTCTAAACCCATAAGCAGCTCACCCGCACGGGACTCGGCGGTATAGCCGTCTAGCTCAGCGAATTCAACCTCTAATTCTGCCACTTTCATGCCGTCGTCTTCGCTCATCTCGGGTAGAGAGTAAATGCGGTCGCGCTCTTTCTTTACTTCCCACAACTCCTTGTGGCCCATTATGACTGTGTCGATTACACTGAACGCCTCAAAGGCGAATTGGTCCTGTCCCAGCTTACCAACTCGCTCGTTGGCATCCACGCTATAAGTGCCGCTGCTGGCGTCTAAGTCGCCGCCGATGATTTTCATAAAGGTAGATTTGCCACAGCCGTTGGCGCCGATCAGGCCATAGCGGTTGCCATTGCCAAATTTGACAGAGACATTTTCGAATAAGGGCTTGGCCCCGAATTGGATAGTAAGATTGGCGGTAGATATCACGATTTGAGTCCAGTGTGCGGCAAAATAAATACAAAACCGAGTATCGTCGATCTTGAGGGCGCGCATTATCGCATATTTTGATTAGGCTTGTGTCTTTGTACGGGGATTAAAGGTGGGGGTTGTAGATACTGGGGGCGGCGTTTGTTATTGGAGCGCTAAATAGGAGAGACAGTAATAAAGAAGCGGCCAATATAAATGCCAAAGGGAGGCGCGGCTTCTAGGTCGGTTCTTAGAAATGCAGGGGCAAACCAAGAAGTGGTTGTACCGTTACAGCCTGGTACGGTGTTGGTGCCTGTGAAATTTTGCGTGGCATTAGGGAAGGTTTCTACCACACCATCGGCGGCAGAGTAGAAAAAGCTACGATAGCTAATGTCGTGGCTGCCATTGCTGACTCGAAAGGAATTTGCCGCGCCAAATGTGCCCCCGTCACCCGTCACGGTATATTCAAACTGAGTACTTGAGTTGCTGTATATGCAAAAGGGTTCCCAGATATACCACAGGGCAGGCACAACGGTGCTAGCAGTGAATGGGCTGATAGCGATGTCGTCGAGATTGCTGACTTGAATGATGTTGCCGATGGTTACGTTTAGGTTACCAGACACCGTTGCGGCAGCATGGCTGTTGCCGAAATTCAGGGTGCTGATGAGCGTTATGAATACAATACGCTTTAGCAAATTCTGTAGTGGTTGTTTTATATTAGTCATTAGCTTTCTCGCATTACTAATATAACTTTATGAATCTAAAGGGAAAAGGCTACTTTGTTATTTTTTGTGAACAGTGGTGACGCATGTCGCTAAAACACTACCGTTGGTAGTTGTTTGTCGCGTTTATTCAAGAAGTGAGCCAAGTGGGGGCACGCTGAGGCTGGCAAGCTATCCGCACGGTATGCGGATAGCTTGCTGGAAGGGCTTTAGGCTTGCTTGTTGAGGAGGTCTTTGATCCATGCGTGTTCAGCTTGCATAGACTTGTTGCTGTCGCCGGCGACAAATTTTTCAGCGGCTTTGCCGATAAAAGGGATGCCGCAGTTTACCGTGAGTTCAATGATGTTGGCGCTGCCGTCCCCGTCGGGTTGTACAACCATGTGTCCGTCCATTTCGACGGGTAGGCCAGCAATTTTTACTGTGAATTGACAGTCGTAAACACCATCGCCTAGAGCGGTCCAGGTTTCTTTTTGCTCAACGGTATTCCACTCGCCTGCAAACTTAGCTAACGCCTTGGGAATGTCGGCTTCGACTTCACGACTGCTGTGTACGGTATACACATCACCATTTTGCTCGCATTGTGTCACTTGAACGTTGCGCGCTGCAATGCCTTCATAGCGCTGAGAAATCCAGTTTTCAGTGATATAAATTTTGAATAGGTCTTCGGATGACTGCGTATAGCAGTGTTTTTCATTTAATACGGTAGCCATTACTTGAGTAACTCTTTTTGCTTGCGGTAATAGGAAAAAATATCTTTAAAGCCACGTTTTGGCTCAAAACCAAAGGTATCTTTAAATAGTCGGCCATCAATTACTACAGGGTATTTAAAGTAGTTGATTAAATAGCTAGGGAAGGCGCGGGAGCCCATGACTTTACTGATAGTCGCGGGTAATAGCGGAGGCACTGAGGGCAGGTAGCGGCGCTTGCAGCCACTGGCGACTAAGGCGTCTTGGTAGGCGACGTAGTCATCCGGTGCAAGGTTGTATATGCCCGGCTTATTGCCTCTGTAGGCAGCTGCCGTGGCCTCGGCCACATCATCAACATGGATGAACTGCATCATCGGTGAAAAACCCGCTAGCACGGGTGCTTTCTTGCTGGAGAGCAGGGCGCTCATACTGTTGCGTATACCAGGTCCCGCAATATGGCAGGGGCGCAGGATTGTAATATTCAGTTCTGGGTATTTATATAAATAAATATTAGCTAGGTTTTCTAGCTCTACTGAGTCGACAAGATCTAGGGTTAGCTCTGCCGCTTTTAAGGGTGTGTCTTCATCGAGTAAAGCTGGGTTGTAAGCGTCGGCGCCGTAAACAAAAAAGGTCGACATGATCAGTACTTGCTTAACACTGTATTTGCGGCAGCGCTCTAATAAGCGTTGAGTACCCAGTACGTTGGTATTGTAGCGACTGCGGCGGCTTTTTTTATTCGAGCCATGGGTGCCCAAGCGACCAAGATGAATAACGCCATCTATATCGTGGTTGCGGAATATATCTTCAAAGCCACGCTTATTGATGTCGACTAGGTAGCTAGGAATATCCTTGCCTAGCTTGATCTGGCGGCGAAAGTCGACAGCGATAATGTTGTATTCACCCTGTAACTGAGTGATGACCTTTTTTGCTGTAGCTCCACCGGCACCAGTGACTAGAATTGTTTGTTTTTTATCCATGACTAATAAACACTCTCACGTTTGGCTAGGCCTTCGTTGATCAGTACACGACTAGCGTCTTTGACTTTTTCAGTGTGGGCGGTGACTTCTTCTTCCGTTTCCGCTTTGTCAAAGTACATCGGCTTGCCAAAGTGCAGGCTGACTTTTGCGGGTAGGGGCACAGGTGTGGTCACCGGTATATACGGTACGCCCAGTGCTTTGGCGAGCGGCTTGATGTTATAAATTGCGGGCATGGTCTCTTCACATCCAACCACACCAACGGGAATGATGGGGGTGTTGTGCTGCATTGCTAAGTGCATGAAGCCATTGCCAAAGCGCTGTAGTTGATAGCGTTGTTCGTACATTTTGCCTGAGCCACGCACACCCTCTGGGAATACAATTACAGCTTCATCGTTGTCTAGCATGCGTGCACAGTTGGCGGGGTCGCCGATCACGGCTCCGACAGAGTTTAGTAGGTTGCCTAAATAGGGGACGGTGGGGAAAAAGCGCTCAATCATGGCGCGCGTCGCACGAGGGCTTTTTTCACGCTTGGCCATGGCAAAGCCAATCAAAACACCGTCTAGGGGGAGTTGGCCGCTGTGATTTGGGATGAGCAGTACTCGGCCGTCGGCAGGCACATTTTCGATGCCATAGGTTTGCACACGGAAGTAGTCATTGTATAGGAACTTGAACATGCCCATGCCGACTTTATGGAAGTCTGTGTTGTAGCCCCAAGCATCATAGCCAAAGCTGCCAACGGGCTTTTTGATTTTGTTGATTTGTTTTTCAACGTCTTTACTGACGAAGGTGTTTTTAAGCAGGCTTAAAATAGCACTCATTATTATATTTCCGTGATAGTGATTATGTGAACGCTTAGCTAGCCTGCGTCCATTTTATGAGCGAAGTTTTACAAATGCTTAGGCATCATTCAAGGTAAAAGTGGCTATAAATATGAATTATGATTATGTATTGCGTTTTAGATATGCAGTTGGCGGAAGTTCGGGTCCGGATGGGAGTGATTCCACATGTCTAAAAAGGTCTTTTCTAGCTCCTGAGCCAGGCGCGGGTGGTGGTGCTCGGCTATGGCGTCGTAGTACTTTGCGCGACCCTGATAAATTATGCCGCGCTTGTCGGCGATCATAAACGCCTCGTCAAAGGACTTGTAGTCATTGTCGAGCAGGCGCACCTCTATGTAACTACTCAGGCGCTTCGCTAAATTGACAATGCTGTGCCCATTACGCACGGCATCGCTGCTATCATGCAATAATATACGGATGTCGCTATTGCGGCTGTAGCGAGCGAGGTCGTAGAGGGCTTTGCTGAAATTGTCTTGATCAAATATCTTGCGATCTAGTTCCGGGCAAATGATGTATAGGCTGCGAGTGGCTTGACTAAGCATATGCGTTGCGACTAGGTTGTGGTCGGCAGCACTGCTGAGTTCTAGGCGATGGCTTTGGCCGCCTAGTTGTAGGTCGGTTAGCGATGCTTGGCTAATGGTGTTGTAGCTCATTTCTAGTCCTTTAGTTGTAATTGCATGTTGATATGGGGAATTTCGATATCTAAAAATTCTTCTCCCGCTACTACAAATCCATGGCGTGTATAGAAGTCTTGGGCTTGTGTTTGTGCATTAAGACTGAGTTGCGTCATGCCACGGTCTTTGGCTTCGTTGATGAGTTCTTTTAGCATGGCATTGCCTATCCCTTGTTGTCGGTAATTTTTTAGCACAGCCATGCGGCCAATTGTACAATTGCGGGTGAGTCGAGCAGTGCCTACTGCAGAACCGTTAACAATGGCTACACAGTGTACAGAAAAATCGTCCCAGCGATCCCATTCTTCTGATTCAGGCACCTGTTGCTCTTGGATGAACACTTGCATGCGGATAGGCTGACAGAGGGGCTTGGCTCGAGTCCACTCCAGTAGTTGAATGTCCATATTGGGCATTAATCTTCCCCCTCGTCACACAGTAGCTCGTCTTCCCATAGCCAATAGCCCTTGGTGTAGTTATCACACAGCCACAGCAGTAGATCGGTTTCGGTGGTTAGATTGGCTTGGCCGTCTAGGGCGATACGGCGTTGCTTGCTGAATATTTCAACCAGTGGTGATGTGAGTTCGGCGCAGTCACCATTGATATACACTTGGTAGCCTGGGCCGCTGGTCAGTTCGGCGCGTACAAAGCATAGGCGCACATAGGGGTTTAGCATCAGCACTCGGCCGGAGTGTAACTGCTCTGACAAGCTATCTGCATCTAGGGTCTCTTGCTCTTGAATGGGGAATTCACAGGCTTGCTGACTGACGGCAGAGCCTAGCCAGTCAGCAAAGCGGTTATTGTCCATTTGCAATAAACTGCTGAGCTTTTGGCGTACAGTCTTTAAGCTGTCAGCACTGATTTCAGCGGGGTTAGCTTGCAGGCTTTGTCTTGGGTCGCTGTAGCGCTGCTCTTCGGTCATCTTTTCGGCAATGGTGTCTGAGAAATCTTGCAGTAAAAACTGCCAGCTGGGGGCACGAAAGCCAAACGACCAGGTCATGCAGTCATTTTCAGCTACGCCGTAGTGGCCAATGCCCGGGGGCAGATAGAGCATGTCACCAGGGTTTAATACCCAGTCTTGGGTGGGTTCAAATTTTTCTAATACCTTGATTTCTAAATCGGCTATGTAGGGGGAGGTGCTGCGAGTCTCTTCTATTTGCCAGCGGCGCTGGCCGTGGGTCTGCAATAAAAATACATCGTATTCATCGGTGTGCTTACCTACCGAGCCACCTTGAGGAGCGTAGCTGACCATCAAGTCATCTACACGCCAGTCAGGTACGAAGCGGAAGTAGTCGGTGAACTGTAAAAAATCGGGAAGGTGTTTTTCTACATCAGAAACTAGTAGGCTCCAGTTGCTCTCTGGTAGCTTAGCGAAGTGCTCTTCGCTAAATGGGCCGTGCTCAACTTTCCAGTCATTCTCGGGGTGCGAGCCCAGTAGCAAGCGCGAAGCAATATCCTTTTCTGTGGCAAGGCCAGCTAGCTCATCCGGAGTGAGTGGGTTAAATTCCGGGTTCTGGAATTCTGGGAAAGCATTGCGGATTAATAAGGGCTTTTTTTGCCAGTATTGATTTAGAAAGGCTTGAGCCGTGAGGCCGTTGAGGTGTTGCTGGGCTTGCTTAAAATCGATCATGGGGCTATTCAGTTTGGAGTCGGGCTATTCTAGCTTATTCGTATACAAAAAAGGCGAGCTTAAAGCTCGCCTTTTTATTTTCTGGGTAACTAAGGTTAAATGTTCTTAGCCATTTCCACTGCATTGCCAATGTAATTGGCGGGAGTCATCTGTAATAGCTCATTTTTTGCCTCTTCAGGTATATCCAAAGTTTTCACAAAATCCTGCATGATTTGTTGGTTCACACGTTGGCCACGCGTTAGCTCTTTCAGCTTCTCATAAGGCTTTTCAATGCCGTAGCGACGCATGACGGTTTGAATAGGCTCGGCCAAAACTTCCCAGTTGTTGTCTAGGTCTTCGGCTAGTTTCTCTGCATTGATCTCAAGCTTGCTGATACCTTTTAGGGCGGCAGATAGGGCGATCACCGTGTGGCCTGCACCTACGCCTAGATTACGCAGAACCGTAGAGTCAGTTAGGTCGCGCTGCCAGCGAGAGATAGGCAGCTTGGTTGCCAAGTGGCCATAGATGGCGTTGGCCAAACCTAGGTTGCCCTCGGCATTTTCAAAATCGATGGGGTTAACCTTGTGGGGCATGGTGGATGAGCCAATTTCGCCGGCAACCGTTTTCTGCTTGAAGAAGCCTAGGCAGATATAACCCCAGACGTCGCGGCAGAAATCGATCAAGATAGTGTTGTAGCGTGCGGATGCATCAAATAGTTCGGCGATGCAGTCGTGGGGTTCAATCTGGATAGTGTAAGGGTTCCAAACTAAGCCAAGGCTGGTTACAAAATCTTCGGTAATCTGTGGCCAGTTAAGGTTGGGGTAGGCGGATAGGTGTGCATTGAAGTTACCTACTGCGCCGTTGATTTTGCCGGTTAGTTCGACTGCAGCAATTTGATTGCGCTGGCGTTGTAAGCGGTGCGCAACGTTAGCCATTTCCTTGCCCATGGTAGAAGGAGAGGCAGGCTGGCCGTGGGTGCGCGAGAGCATAGGTACCGCCGCGTGCTCTTGGGCCAAGCCTTTGATTGCAGTGATCACCTTGTCGCTTTCCGGTAATAAGACTTGCTCACGGGCTTCTTTTAGCATCAAGCCGTAAGACAGGTTATTAATATCTTCTGAGGTGCAGGCAAAGTGGATGAATTCGTTGATGGCGTTTAGCTGGGCATTGTTCTCAACCTTTTCCTTTAGAAAGTACTCGACGGCCTTTACATCGTGGTTGGTTGTGGCTTCGATGTCTTTCACGCGCTGGGCGTCGGCTTCGCTAAAATTGCTGACAATGTCGTCAAGTAGAGCGTTGGCTGCACTGTCAAAAGCCGGTACTTCAGGGATGCCGGTGTTATTGCTTAGCATTTGTAACCAGCGAACTTCTACTGTGACGCGGTATTTGATCAGGCCAAACTCACTGAAAATAGGGCGTAGGGCGTCAGCTTTACTGGCGTAACGGCCGTCTACAGGAGAAATTGCGGTTAAGGTGCTTAAAGACATTGTCTGCTCGCTCAATGTTAAGAAATCATAAGGGGCGAACATTATACCGTTTAGCGGGTCAAATTTCCTGTTGTCTGATAAAGAATTTTTGCCAATGTTTTTCGCAGGTTTGGCTTGGGGACAGATGTACATGGGGCTTGCTACTGGTTAGAATCAAGCTATTGATAATGAAACTGCTTATGCAGAACTAATGAAGGCTATTCATGCTAAACATTCAACGATTAATGCTAGTGCTGTTTCTCAGCATATTGGCCTCTACTACCCAAGCGGCGATGCTACTGGACAAAGCTATTGTACACTTTGGCCCAGGGGCGCCAAGTCGCCAGGACGTAGAAATTCGCAACCCCGATAAGGAGCCAATGTACATCAAGGTAGAGATTCTTGAGGTACTGAATCCAGGTGCGGAAAATGAGGAACGCAAGGTGGTAACTAACCCCAAGGCGGCCAAATTTCTAGTCACACCCAGTAAGTTAGTTATTCCTCCTGGTGGGCGTAAGTCGGTACGTATGCTGAATATTGGCAAGTTACCTGTCGATAAAGATAAGGTTTTTCGTATTAACCTGACACCAGTGACCCCCGATGTAGAGGCCAAACAAATGGCTATAAAGGTTGTTGTGGGCTATCAGCTTTTGGTGTTGATACAGCCCAATACGCCCAAGGCTGATATTCAGGCCACTCGCGATGGAAAGAAGTTGGTGTTACACAATGCAGGGAATACCAATGTATTGCTGCGCAGTGGCTCTAACTGCCCCAAGCAGGCCCCCCCACCTGCTAAGCCCTCTACTGAGGGCTGTGTAGAGATGCAGTCTAAGCGTTTATACGCGGGTAATACTGCTGAAGTAGAGCTGACCTATGACACCCCGGTGGAATACTTTATGGCGATTGGTCTGAATAATCAAAAGGCAGTGTACTAGGCCCGCCGGGCTGGGTGCGCCAGTAGATGGTAGCCAAGGGTTTAGACAGCTTAGGATATTTCACTCGACTTGTTGCTGGGCTCTGCCTTGGCGTAGTGAATAGTGTTGCTGCTGAAAGCCTTATCACTAGCTCAGGTGTCCCCGCAGGCTTTGAGAGTTTTTTAGAGCCGCAAACGACTTCAATTGACGTTTTCTATGGAGGAGTCTTTCTACTGACTTCGTTGGCGACGTATACCCCAGACTCTATTCAATTTGACTCTCCCGAAGAAGTTTCGGCACAGCTTAATAATGTCATTGACCCTAGTTATATTCTTGAGCTGTTACAAGCGCCGCTATCTCCTAATACTGAGCTTGTTTGTTACGCTGTAGGCCAGAAAGACTGTGGTTCTATCCAGCCGGATGACTTGGCCGTTATTTTTGATGATGGCCGGTTTCGTGCCGATGTCTTTATCCACCCCAATTTGCTGCTGGTACAAGACTCTCTAGGCAGTAAGTATCTACCTCCATCCACAACGGATTTTTCCTATCTGACTAACTTTGCAGGAACACTGTCTGGCGGGGATGGCGGCAGCCAGTTTAATCTGCAGGGTGTGTCACTATTTAGTCAACAAGAGCAGCGGGTCAATGCGACGTGGAATATTGATGATGCTAACGGCCTAGCGGTGAGCCGCTTGTTTTGGCAAAAAGACGAACAAGATTTTCAATACCAAGCGGGTTGGTTTAATAGTAATAGCCGCTATTTGGATTTTATTGGCAGTACCGATTTGATCGGTGGCAGTTATTCAACCTCGCTTAATATCCGTACAGATCTAGATTCTGTAAGGGGGACGCCGATACAGGTGTTTTTGTCTTCGCGCAGCCGGGTAAGTCTGCTGAAGGATGGTCGTATCGTTAGCTCGGCGTTTTATGATGCTGGCAACCAGATGTTAAATACATCGGCTTTGCCTGAGGGGGCTTACGATGTTGAAGTGCAGATAACGGACTTGTCTGGGCGTCAAGAGGTAATAAGGCGATTTTATGCAAAGACGCCACGCATCCCACCAGAGGGGCTGGATTTATATTTCATTGAGGCGGGTGGCATTACCCGTATAGGGCGGGATACTTCCTTTCCAGAAGGCGAAGGCGAATTCACTATTCGCGGAGGCTACAGTCACCGGGTAAGAGATGAGTTTGGGGTGGATGTGGCCAGTGCATTTGCTGCGTCTGAACTGGTAGCAGAGGCGGGCCTATACTATTTACAGCCTAGCTACAGCATACAGCCGAAAATGATGTTGAGTACTGAGGGGGATGTAGGCCTAAGCCTGATTACATTTGGGCGCTATAAGAAATTTTCAGGGTCTTATTCTTTGCGTAATATCTGGTCTGACAATCACAGAGATTTATCCGGTGACTACCATTTGATTAATGGTTCTGCGAGTAGTCACAGTCTTAGCTTGAATTATCCTATTCGCAAGGGGCAGCTAAGTTTCCATGCCTCCATTAATAAGCGTGGCGATGAGTCCGCTGATAATACCTATAGTTTGTCCTATGACCGAGGCTTGTATAAAAATTTATATAGCCAGTTAGACTTGACGACGGAGTATTCGGCTAGTGATGAAGATACACTTTTTTATGTGCGTCTGAATTGGCGGCAGTCTCGCGAGCGAGTAACGCATACTGCCTACGGTAGTATGCGTGTGGAAGATGATTCTCAGCGCGATAGTAGCTACTTGAGAGCGGGGTATAACGCTAGCTGGAGTGATGGGGAGCTATACCCCAATGATATTCAAGCTAGGTTGGATGTGAATGCCGATAGGTATAATCAGCGCTTAGGAGGGGAGCTGACTTATCTTGCTGATGTGGGGCGGGCTAGGCTGGCACTGGAGCATCAAATGGATGCGACTAATAACAATCGTTCGACGTCTTATGTAGGTAGTTTTTCTAGTAGCGTTGCCGGGGAGCATACGGTGATTGGCTGGGGAGGAAAAGAGGCCTCTCAGTCCGGTATATTATTGAATATTGTGGGGGATGTAGAGGGGGTTTACTTCGATGTGGTCATCAATCGACGCAAGCATGGTCAAGCAAAGCCTGGACAGGCTGTGTTTATCCCTCTTAGCCCCTATGAAACGTACGATATTCAACTCAAAGATCGTGGTATTGAGTTTATCGCGTTTGATGACAAGCCTAAGCAAGTCACGCTTTACCCGGGTAATGTAGAGGTGTTTGAGTGGTCGGCAGACATGCTTAAGGTAGTTATTGGTCGTCTGGTGCGCCGTATTCCTGGCTGCAAGGTAGAAGAAGCTAGCGATGATGGTATTGGTTTTGCCGCTGACTTGGAGAAGAAGTGTTGGGTGCCTATGATCAATGCGAGACTCGAAGGTGCGCATGGCTGGGCGACAACGGATAGCGATGGTTTTTTTCAGGCGGAAGTGAAAGCAAAAACTAATCAGATGATAGCGAAGCGTAAGGATTACTCCTGTACGATTAATCTGCCCAGCTATACGGGAGACGACGGCCTTGTTTATTTAGAGGAGGACTTGCATTGCATTGGGCCGCCAGAGCCAGAGGAGCCTGCTCCTGAGCTTGGTTGTGGTAGTAATTTGATCGGCTCATCTATTAACCCTGATGGTTATACTCGAGTGATGCAGATTGGCGGTGGCTGTCAAGTTGAGCAGGAAAGCAGATAGGGTGCTGCTTATTCTGGGGCAATCATTAGGGTTAATGTGCCGCGGTAATTACCTGCGGGACTAGAGCTTAGGTCGGTTTCTTGTAGAGTGATTTTGATGCTGGCATTAGAGCTGCCAGAGCTGCAGGTATTGAGGTCAGTTGTAGCATTTTGTCGCTGTGTTAGATTGCTGTTGACTGCCATCGGGGCCGGGCCGGTGCCATCATCCCATTCAATTGTATAGGGAATTTCGCTACCATTATTGAGCAGTGAAAAATCTCCATTGTTGCCATTACCGCTGGCGGTGACTTGGTAGGTATCCGAACCATTTCTATATATACAGAATGGCTCGGTAGCAGATACGTCTCCGCTGCCGCTGTAATTACCTAATAGCAAGTCGTCTATACCTTGTAGCTGTACAATGTCATCAATGCTTATAGTGATGGTAATGTTTTTGCGTTTTCTCTCTGTGCCGTTGTCGCCGCCCCTAGCGACTATGCGCAGGCGACCTTGATAGTTGCCTGCGGCGGCGCCAGTCAAGTCAGCTTGATTGATGACAAATTGCAGGCGGGCATTAAGCCCTAATGGACAGCGAAATGTAGCTCCTTGCTTGTCTTGTGTTGTGTAAGTGTTTGGGGAAAGTTGCTCGTTAGTCGATGACAGCAAGTCGCTATAAGTGGTTGTTATGGGTATTGATTGCCCGCTACCTGATGTGGCGTCTAGTTGAAAGGGGGCACTGGCGCCACCTCCGCCGCGAGTTCGTAGTTTGATTTCATAGGGCGTCGTTACTGTTGACCTACGTGTGCGGCCAATAACGGATGTGACACAGAAGTCGACGTCAATAATTGCATTCCCCGAGCCAGACCAATTATTAAAGCTGATCGTGGTGCCCCCTGTGCTGAAATCATTAATACGCATGCCTGCATAGCTTGGGCTGGTGATTATAATGAATAACAAAGGGAGAAGGCGAGGGCTCATGGTTTTATTTTGCCTGAGTAAGCGTCATTAGTCATTAGGCATAAAAAAGGCCGACAGCAAGCTGTCGGCCTTTTTTATTGTGGTGCTTTTTTACTGTGCGGCTACAGTGATGTTAACCGTACCGTCGTATGTGCCAGCAGGTACTGCTTGCACGTCTCCTTCAGCCATAGCAATAGTCAAGCTAGACATAGTGTTTGCACAAGTTGCGCTAGCGGTATCGGCACCAGCAACAGATACGGCAGCAGCGCCAGCTGTTAATGATGTACCGTTTACGTCTACAGTGTAAGCAATAGTGTTAGCTGTACCTACAGCATTATCATCAATGATAAAGCCGTTGCCTGCGCCACCGTCACCTGTACGGGTACCCGTTGCCGATACATCAAAAGTACCGCCAGTCACGTTTGTGTATACACAGATAGGGTCTGACACTGACAGAGTGGAGCCTGCACCGTTGTAGTTGACGGTGAAGTCGGTCATGTTGCTGATTTGAATAACTTTAGCAATAGTCAATTTGATGTCAGCAGAGCCTGAAGAAGTGGCAC
>Ga0105356_10000165_pt1 | contig 57270 bp, 43 predicted proteins | sample GOMGulsemesocosm_3_FD_83502 | JGI IMG/M metagenome (GOLD analysis project Ga0105356, IMG submission 83502) | Methane-oxidizing microbial communities from mesocosms in the Gulf of Mexico - GOM9D Gulf of Mexico | ecosystem: Environmental > Aquatic > Marine > Cold seeps | place: Gulf of Mexico...
CCATAATTGTAATTGAGCGCTCTGGAGCAACAGGCAGTTTAGCAAATGCTTCAGCTACTTCGATAAGCGCACCTGTACCTGATGCATTGTCTACTGCGCCATTATAAATTTGGTCACCTGTTAAGCTTGTATCTTTTCCTAAGTGGTCCCAGTGTGCGGTATAAATAATGTGTTCATCTGGCTTAGTACTACCAGGTAAAGTCGCGATGAAATTATATGAAACCGACTCTTTCACTGTGTTTTTTACTGTAACCGACACGTTTAAAGCACCCATGTCGATATTATAACTGCCCTTTGCTGCCTGGGCCTTGGCTTGCTCAAAGTTCAAACCTGCATTATTAAATAACTCTCTTGCAACATCACTATTGACCCAACCTTCAACCGCAACACGGTCTTTATTTAGATCATCACGAAGAAAGCCAAATTGTGGCCCAGTCCAAGAGTGCTCAACCACTGACCAGTTGTATGATGCTGGCGCGGTTTCATGAATAATAATTGCACCTTCTGCGCCTTGACGGCTAGCTTCTTCATATTTATATGTCCAACGACCGTAATAGGTCATCGCGTTACCGTTAAATAACGCAGGATCTTGAGTGGCAAACCCCGGATCATTCACCAAAATAACAACTGTTTTACCTTTAACATCTAGGTCCTTGTAATCATTCCAGTTGTACTCGGGTGCATTAATGCCATAGCCAACAAAGACTAATTCAGAGTCTTTAAGTTGCTCAAAATCACTAATGCGGCTAGAGCCCATAACCATGTCATGTCCGTACTGGTAGTCTTTATCACCAATTGATAACGTCATGTCGGGTGATGCTTCAATAGACACCATAGGTACTGCTTGTAAAAAGCTTTCACCGTTTCCAGGTTTAAAACCAACCGCTGTTAATTGCTTGGTCAAGTAGTCGAGTGTAAGCTCTTCACCTTTGCTTGATGGCGCGCGCCCTTCGAACTCATCTGATGAAAGCACTTTAATATGCTCAATAAGTTGTTCTTTATTAATGCTGTTGTAGCTAGCAGTAACGTCTGCTGAGCTATTATTTTTTAAATTATTATTAATTCCACAGCCACTTAGAACAGTTGAAGCTAGCAAGGTTAACCCGATTATTTTTTTCATTTTTAAATCTTTTATTGAGAATGACGCAATGATTATAAACGAAAATGACAATAGTTAGGAACACTTACTTGTAAACGAGTATTACCAAAAAACATCATCTACATATACCCAAGATACATGTTTCAGTAGAAGCTTTTTGAATGATTACGGATATAGTTCAGTGAATTTACGATCGAACGATCGATAAGTACTTTATTTACAAAAGTGTTCTAGTAAAAAATCAATTGCTAGACGAGCTCTCATGGGTAAGAATCGGCGGTTTTGATACACCACCCAGCTATGTGAATCCGTACGCCAGAATGACTCTAAAACAGGCGTTAAAAGGCCATTTTCAACAGAGTGTAAAAAATTATGCTCGGGCATATAAGCAATACCTAAACCTTGTTCGCAAGCATTAACCACGGCTTGAGCATTGTTACTTTTCCATCTACCTTGCACTTTTATGTTGTTTTGATTGCCTTCGTGTTCAAATAACCAATGGTCGTTATTAGAAATAATACAGCTATGACTTTTTAAATCATTAGGGTGTTTAGGTATGCCGAATTTTGCCAAGTACTCGTCACTAGCCACTGCCATCATTGGATGAGCTAATAATTTACGTGCAACTAAGCCCGAGTCTTCTAACTTACCGTATCTGATCGCAAAATCGATACCGTCTTCAACAAAGTTAACTTTTTTACTATTAAAATCAATTTCGATAGATAATTCGGGGTGTAATAAGGCAAATTCTATCAATACAGGCGCAACTTGCTGTTCAGCAAAAGTGCCTGCAGCACTAACCCGCAGTGTACCAACAAGTTTAAGCTGTTGAATGTTAATGTGTTCATTTGCCTGCTGTAAGCCAGTAACAAGTTCTCTACACTGGTGATAATAGCTTTGTCCCGCATGGGTTAAGCTAACTAATCGTGTAGTGCGGGCAAATAAAGCGCAACCTAACCGCTTTTCTAGTTTTGACACCTGTCGGCTAACATGGCTTGTACTGCAACCAAGCTGTTTGGCCGCGCTTGAAAAGCCTTGGCTTTCAGCTACGCTGACAAACTCAATAATACCGTCAAAATTATCCATACCACCTCAATTGTTGTCATACAGCAACAGTAATTTGCCATTTCACCATATTGTTGTCAATAAACTATGGTATTAAGATATGTCCAAGCGTAATAAAGCCCATCTACTAAAAATTAAGGAAAAAGCAATGAAAAAAATACTTATACCAGTAACAAATCACGCCACGTTAGGTGCTACAGATCAAAAAAATGGTACCTATGCACCTGAGCTTACTCATGCGCTAACTGTTTTTTTAGCCGCAGGTCTAGAATATGATATAGCCTCTATTCAAGGTGGAAAGGCTCCTTTATACGGTACTGATATGCCCGATGACTCAGTGAATGATGCCATTCTCAATAACGAAACATTTCAAAACAGTATTAACAATACTATTCCTGTATCTCAAATTAGTATCGATGATTATGACGCTGTTTATTACCCCGGCGGTTTTGGTTTATTATCAGATCTAGCAACAAATGAAGACTTTGCAAAACTTAGTGCTAAACACTATGAAGACGGTGGGATTTTATCGGCAGTGTGTCATGGCCCTGCAGGATTGTTACCTATTGTATTAAGTAACGGTGAAAAACTATTAGCGAGTAAGTCGGTAACAGGCTTTACCCGTGAAGAAGAAATTGATTTTGGTACGATTGATGATATTCCTTTTTTATTGGAAGAGTCACTTACCCGAAGTGCAGCACGGTTTAATAAAGTACAGCCTTGGGGAGCATTTGTGATCGAAGATGACCGCGTTATTACCGGACAAAATCCAACCAGTGCACATGCCGTTGGTGAAGCGGTGGTAAAGCAATTGACTAAGTAAACCATACAAAATAGGCTACTGGCATAACACCCCGTAGCCTATATTTTCATTACTACCTTTGAAGATTACTTTTGATAAACAACATCCCGCCCCCTAAAGAAACTTAATTGTTTCAGAAAATACCTAAAGCGATCGGGTTTTCGGACAAGTAGGTTGACTCGAATGAGCATCGTAGTTAATTAAAGCTAGCAAGATACTGTTTTACCTTTGCTTTAGGTGTTTTAGTTAATTTTTTCACCAGCGAAAAAGGGACCTCTTCAATACCCGTTTGTTGCTGAATATCATCAATCATTGCCAACCAAAGCTTTGCCGTCATTTGTGCGTCGTACAGTGCCCTATGATAATTACCGTTTGAAGCAATACCCTTGTAATTTATTAAGGTACCTAATTTATGGTTTGGTGCTAATTGGTATAACCGACGAGAAACTAATAAAGAACAAGCAAACTCTCCATCATAGTTTGCAGTGATTTGTTGAAGCTCATTATCCAAAAAGCGTTTATCAAATGAGGCATTATGTGCCACTAAGTTCTGACCTTGAATAAAGTCAGAAAATTTTGTCATCACTTCCTCACAAGAAGCAGCACTACTGAGCATATTATTAGTGATACCCGTATATTCTTCAATAAAAGGGCTGATATGACGCCCAGGGTTCATCAGCTCCTGAAATTGTTCGACTATTTTGCCATTTTCAAGTTTAACCGCGCCTATTTCAATGGCTCTATCCCCTAAGTTAGGTGATAAACCCGTTGTTTCAAAATCGAGAATTATTAGTGAGTTAGCGTTCATATTTATTATCTTTATTATCTTTATTATCTTTATTATCTTTATTATCTTTATTATCTAATGGTTACCGCGCCAGTTTACGCTGAAGCAGAAAAATAAACTACTTTTAACACTCTCAATTTATGCCCTACTCTATAATAAATAAAGTATCCTTTTTACCCGTTAGTGGTTATTTCTGCGCCTAATAAGCATCACTAAAGCAATTGTTTAATACCATTAGTCTACTAAACTAAATAATAGTTAAACAATTATTGATCAATAACAACTATCAACTTTTAATAACTTGATATAAAAAACATTTATAAAAATTTTAACTTGGAAAGTTATTTATGCAGCGTCCCTCAATTCAATTATTAAATTTAATACCCGACACTGTAATTATTGTTAATGCAAAAGCTAAAATTATTTGGGTAAATAATAATATCACTAATTTATTGGGTTATTTGCCTATAGAGCTACTCGGTAAATCAATTGAATGTTTGATACCACCACGTATTAAAGAAAAACACATACACCTACGAAATTCTTTTATAAAGAGCCCTAACAAACGGTCAATGAATGATGGCCTAGGACTATGGGCTATCCATAAAAAAAGTCATGAGATACCTGTCAGTATTGAGTTGAACCATTATGAAGAAGGTGGCGAAAAGTTCACTGTTTGCTCTATTCGGATATTAAGTGAAAAAGAATTAATCACCTCAACAATGCAAAAGCTACACGAACGTTTAGAAGCTTCACAATCATTAGCACATGTTGGCACCTGGGATTGGGATATTACCAATGAAACATTGGTTTGGACTGATGAGACATACCGAATATTTGGCGTAAAACCGCAAGAGTTCAAGGCAACTTATGACGATTTCCTTTATTACATACATGAAGATGATAGGCAGGTGGTTGTTAATGCAGTCCGCGGTGCCTTAAACAATGATAGATCATACAGCATAAAACATAGAGTCCGAAGACCTTCTGGTGAAATTAGACAGGTGTTAGAAAAAGGACAAGTTCTTCGTGATGAAAGCGGTAAAGCTATCCGGATGATTGGCGCGGTATTAGATATTACCCAGCTTAATCAAAGCGAAGAAAAATTAAAAATATTAGCACATTATGATGAGGTAACCCAATTACCCAACCGTGTTTTATGTCGACAAGAAATCGAAATTAAGATCGCTAATGCACTTTTTAGCAATAAAAAATTTGCCATTTTATATATTGATTTAGATAATTTTAAAAACATTAATGATACGCAAGGACACCTTGTTGGTGATGAGTTTTTATATGAGCGTTCACAAAAATTATTGAAAATTATCCCCAAAGGAATGATTTTAGCAAGATTTGGCGGAGATGAGTTTATTATCATTACTGAGTCTAGTGCTAATGAGGATGAGGTTAGAAATAAGGCTATTAACTTTGCTGAGCGTCTTATACCACGTATACCGATAAAAAAATCGTATGACAATTTCACCATAGATATTACCGCTAGTATTGGCATAGCACTGTATCCCCGTCATGGTGATACTTTTACGGGTTTATTAAGCTCGGCAGACAAAGCTATGTACCATGTAAAAAATACAGGGAAAAACAATTTCAAAATATATCACGACGATATTGATCAAAAAAGATTAAGAGAGCTTCAACTCATTAGTGATATGCGCACTGGCTTAGTTACAGGTCAATTTACCGTGCACTATCAAGCCAAACAGTGCCTGAGAACAGGTGAGCTAGCTGGTTGTGAGGCGTTAATCCGTTGGCAGCACCCTTCGCTGGGCAATATTCCCCCTTTAGAATTTATATCTATCGCTGAAAGCTCTGGACTTATTATCCCTCTTGGGAAGCTTGTTTTAGAACAATCGTGTTTGTTTATAAAGCAATGGCAAACACATTCAGACAAATCAATAACTGTCTCGATTAATGTCTCTGCTGTGCAACTTAAAAGCCCTCAATTTAAAGAAGAGGTACTAGAAGTAATACATGACGTAGGCATTAGTGGCCATAATATTGAATTAGAAATAACAGAAAGTCTATTGATGGAAAATATTGAAGCGACTATCCAAACATTACATGACTTAAAAGAAATAGGCGTGTCTATTTCCATTGATGATTTTGGTACTGGATACTCCTCATTAAGTTATTTACAAAGGTTACCTGTTGATACCTTGAAAATAGATAAAAGTTTTGTCGATTCAATAACATCATCAGCTGAAGATGTTTGGATCGTCGAAAATACTATTTCATTAGCATCAGGGTTAAAACTGAAAACTGTCGCAGAAGGGGTTGAAACACAAGAGCAAAAGGCTATTTTATCTACGTTAGGTTGTGACATATTGCAAGGATATTTGTATAGCAAGCCGGTCCCTCAAAATGATTTCTTTATAAAATTTAAATAATTGCAACTGAGGTAGCTTGGGTATAAAGTCTATTTACATGATAAACGCTAATAAACGTTTTACATTACTATTTTGCGACACATTGTTAGGCCAAACGGCATATAAAGGGATGGGTTCAACTTGCCAATTTGGCAACAACTCGATTAAAAGGTTATTTTTAATTTCTCTCTCAATTAAATAATCAGGAGGGGTAGCAATACCTAAGCCATTAATGCACAACTGAGTCATCGCTTCAACACTATTCACACTAATATTGCTTTCAAAGCTAATTTCACACTTTTCACCTTCAGAATTTACTAACGTTCTGTGATTAGGCAACATCTCTAGCTTTATCCAATTCCACTGTGTTAAATCATGGATAGAATACGGGTTTTTCTTTTCTTTCCAGTAATCATAAGAACACACTAATTTTCTATTTATTTCACCGATTCGTTTAGACTTCAAACTACTATCATCCATTGAACCAGCCCTAATAGCTAAATCAATCCCTTTATCAATAAGACTTTGTCTACTATCGGTATAAAATAATTTAAGCTTTAAGTAAGGGTGTAATTTACTGAATTGAGCTATTTTTTTATTTATTCTCGATTTAATTAATGCAGAAGGTAGCGTTACAGTTAACATTCCTCTTAGCTCTTGCTTCTCTGAGTTTACTTGGTTTAACCCTTGGTGTGCCGCTTGAAGCATATTCAAAACATGCAGATACAAAACATCTCCTTCAGAGGTTAAAGACAAGCTTCTTGTCGACCTGTAAATCAAAGCAGTACCTACCGATTTCTCTAGCTGACTAACTTGATAGCTCACTACCGAAGGTGACAGTTTAAGTGCCTTTGCAGCAGCACGAAAAGAACCTTGTTTTATTGTTTCAGCAAAAATAGCCATTGAACGTAATTCATCTATCATTTGTATTATTAAACTATTTAGAACAGTGAAACTTAAATATAACACCTTACCTACTTAATAAAGTAGATATATAATTTATAAAAAATAAAGGAAAAATCATGTCTGTTATATTTGCTATGTGTTTATATTCATTTTCAATGTCAATAACCCCTGGGCCTGTTAACTTAATTACGCTAACAACAGGGATGAATCACGGCTTTAAAAACGCTCTCCCCTTTGTATCTGGTGCTAGTATAGGCTTTGCACTGCTCTTATATTGTATTGGATTGGGTTTTAATCAAATGTTCAATGAATATTCATTTTTGATGGACATTTTTGGCATTTGTGGAAGTGTTTTCATCTGTTATATCGGCTATAAAATAGCAATCTCAACACCTGATATTCAAATAAGTAAAACTGAATACCCTACATTTCTTCATGGTTTTGTATTGCAATGGCTTAACCCTAAAGCTTGGATTGCTTCTATTGCTGGAATAGCAGCATTTAATCTTGCTGACTCGAGTAATCAACTTATTATGTTCGTCAGTATTTATTTTGCTATTTGCTATTTATCTATTTCTATTTGGGCTTTCATGGGGACAAAAATCAGCGCCCTACTTTACAAACCCAAACATCTACGTATTTTTAATATTATGATGGGGTTAAGTTTGATAGGAGTATCATTGTATTTAATGTTTAGCCAATAGAAGTTTAATGACATTAAACCTCTATTGCTTGTGTGCAAGCAATGTCATACCTATACGCTAATCAATATTACTTTTTCCCATTGTGTTGTGAGCTTGTTGAACCTTACGTTTTAGTGATAAGTAGGCCATCAATTGCGACTGCTAGTTACTGCTGCACAGCTAAATACGCACTAATAATAAAAGATATCTCATCAATTCATGTCTTAACGAGCCAATTTCATTAAACTTTCCTATACTCAGTAAACAGTTTGATATCGGTTGTTTACTTTGATTATAAAATCAATTTTGTATTATTCTATTATTCTGCTTACCTTTGCAGGCATTGCGCTGTTGTATTTAAATTTTAAGTCTTTTTGGTTACTGCCCAAATATCAAGTTAGCATCGCAGTATCTAAAACCCCTTTGTCTACTCCCTTTTATGTGGCGCAAGCAATCGATGCTTTTGACAATACCTGCGTCAGTGTTCAATTTGATGAGGTAATTGGCGGACAGGCAGCGTTTGCCAAAGTAATGAATGGAGATGTTGATTTTGGCACTAGTTCAGATTCTGTGATTGCTTTTCAAAGTTTAGCGCAAAAGTCTTTTGTCACTCATGCCATGTTTGTGCAATCAGATAATGACGTGAAACTTATCACGCGTCCCTCAGATAATATAAACTCAACTATAGATCTAAAAGGTAAACGCATAGGTGTTACTAAAGGGACAGCCAGTGAATATTTTTTAAGTATATTATTAGCATTAGAAGGTTTAACGGTAGAAGACATAACAGTTTTTCACCACAAACCTGATCAATTAATTGACAGTTTTATTAGTAATAAAGTGGATGCTGTTACTCCCTGGGAGCCTTTTGTCTTTCAAAGTAAACAATTGCTAAATCAACAAATAAAAATTCATGATACCAAAAACTTAAATACATTAAGTTTTAATTTGATCTCTCAAACGGCAGATGATTTGTTAGTTGAAAAAGCAAAATGTATTATTCAAGGAATAGCAATAGCGACTGGCTACATTGCTGCTAACCCTCATAAATCTAAAAGTATTGTTATAGAAAAACTGAATGTATCAGCTGAGTTTATTGACTGGGTTTGGCCTGATTATGTCTTTAAACTGGCCTTAAACCAATCACTAATACTCAGTATTAAATCTCAAGCAGCATGGGCAGTAGCGACTCAAATGAGTGAGTTTAATAAACAGCCTAATGTTAAGCACTTTATTGATAGTCGAGCGATGCTGCAAGTGGATCCTGCCGCTGTCAATATTCCATTATAAATAGGGAAGTAACAATGGAAATAAGTTTGTCACAACGTATCTATATTTTTACGGCGACTTGTTGTTTGTTATTTGTTGGTATTGTTCTTAGCGTTTTATGGTCAATACAAACAGTGGAGCTTGCACTAAGTCGAGATAATTATGCACTACAAGTTGATAATCAAGCAAACCTATTAAAACAGCTAGCCACCAGAGATAATATATATGCGAGTGATTATAGTGATACAAATTGGTTAGAATCTCAGCGAAAATTAAGCAACTTACTTGAGTTATCTCCGGCATTAACACCGCATCTACAAACTATTCAAAATAGCATTAACAGTCAAAATAAAAGTGTAAAACTGTTATTTAAAAAAATGACAGACAATAAATTAAAAAATGCAAGTGTTGCGATAAAAAATCACCTAAAAGCAAGACTAATAACGCAGTTAGAGGCCATTAAATCAGAATCATTTCAGCTCTCAGCTATTGCATTTAAAGATATTCACAATACCGTCAAAAAAGTCATACTTTTCATTGTGCTCCTTTTTACAATAAGCATTACTGTTTTATTATATTGTGCATTTAACTTAACTAAAACATTTAGAACATCGCTTAAGGAGGTCAAAAGAGCTTTTGCAAAAAACCATAGCGGACACTTTCAAAAAATAGAGCTGTCTATTAAATCAAAAGAGTTTAATAGCATAGCTAATGCTTTTAATCTAATGAATCAGAAATTAAGTGAAACGACCGTTTCCTTAGAGGTGATGAAAAAAGTGGTCGAAGAACGCACTCAAGTATTAGAGCAGCTTTCAAATACTGATCCTCTTACCAAAGTAGCCAATCGTCGTGCTCTTTTTGACCGAGGAAATATGGAGTTTTCACGAGCAATTCGAAATAAAAACAAATTAGCACTGCTTTTATTAGATTGTGATTTTTTCAAAAATATTAATGATACTTTTGGCCATTTAGTAGGCGATGAATTTTTAATAAATATTTGTAAAATTTGTCATAAAGAAATACGAGATATCGATTTTATAGCACGTTATGGTGGTGAAGAGTTTATTATTATTTTGCCCAATTGTAATTCAATTGGCGCTTTCGAAACAGCTAACCGTATTCAAGAATCATTAGCTAGAAACTGCAAGATAATAGAGGGTAAAAAAGTTTGTACTACATTAAGTATTGGTATTAGTGCGCTTGATGGTAAGCATCAAAATTTTGATCAACTAATTAATGATGCTGATTTAGCTATGTACCTAGCTAAAAAGAATGGCCGTAATAGAATAGAAGTAAATAAAAGCCATCCTTTACATTAACATTTTCTTTTAGTTGATATAACAAAATGCCGTTTAAGGGAAATTTATCAGTATTAAAAATTATGGCTCTGGCATTGATCCATCGTTGTGATTATAATTTAAATTAGTTAAAAGCTTAACTCGTTGTATCTAAGAAAACATTTAGTTTAAAGCGCAATAAAAGCATCGAAGTAACAATCAATACAAAGACTGAAACCAAATGAATCAAGCTAAGAACAATACAGACCCCATTGCTCAATTAGGTAATGCCATATTAAGGCTAAGAGCAGTTGAGGTTGAAAATATACTTGCCGATGAATGCCAACAATTAATTAATCAACTGATGTTGGCGGTATCAGAAGCTGGTGGTGTTGGTATTGCCGCTCCACAAATACATCACAGTGTACGCATCTTCATTATATGCTCTAAACCCAATGAACGTTACCCCGACGCGCCATTAATGGTACCAACAGCGATCATCAACCCTGAAATACTGCATTACTCTAGTGATATAATAAAAGACTGGGAAGGTTGTTTAAGTGTGCCTAGTATGCGCGGTCTAGTGCCACGGCATAGTCAGATTTCTGTACGTTATTTTGACCGAGAAGGTAATGAGCAGCAAAAAGAACTAACGGGATTTATTGCCCGTATTTTCCAACATGAATTAGACCATTTGAATGGGTTAACTTTTATTGACCAATTAGAGTCGACAAAAGATTTGATCAGTGAAGTAGAATGGCACCGGCAATTTAATATATCTAGCGATACATAGTATTTCGATGCTACGGTTGTTTACACAACTTGTATTTTCTTAAGTATTTTTATACAGTTTCAAGCCATTTATATGCATCATTAATTGATATAATGAAATTGTGTTTTACGCCCGCTCGATTATAACAACGACTCATTTGAGCTTTTATTAATGACTCACCTTCTGCCTCTTTCAATATAATCGCACACGCCATTAACCCTCTTGATCTTCTATTTATAATTGTATTCGTTAATAATTGTTCTGCTTCAGGAGTAAATAAGCTTAATTTATGCAGTGTGATTATTTGCTTCCACTTCAATACTTCCAAATTTTGGATACATGACTCTAAGGCATTCTCGTATTGTATTAGCAATTCTTTATTAAAAGGGCCTGTTGCATCAACTAGTAATAATTTATCTTCAATTTTGACCTCAAATAAACCATGTTCTATGAAATTCATTAAATAACCTATAACTCTTATAACAGTTAAACTTTGAATTGGCTTGTTAATGTTTGTAAATTATTAACATGGTCGTCTAGGTGATTGGCTTTAACTTTTATTTGATTGATAAGTTCGTTACTTTCTTGACCACTGCTGACAATTCCATTGATATTAACGTCTAACGAAGAAGTCACATTACTCTGTTCTTGTACACTTGTAGAGATTTGTAATGAAGTATCACTGATATCATCACTTGCTGAAATAATTTTTGTAATAAATTCAACTGAATGCTGCATCATTTCAGTAGTCTCTTCCCCTTTGATTTTGCTGTTTTGTACAACAGTTACAGCTGAGCCCGTTCCTTGCTGCAATTCCGTAATCATTTGACTGATTTCTTCAGTACTTTGCTGAGTGCGGCTAGCTAAAGCTCTTACTTCATCAGCAACTACCGCAAAACCACGTCCTTGCTCTCCGGCTCGCGCTGCTTCAATAGCAGCATTAAGCGCTAACAAATTAGTTTGCTCTGCAATGGCTTTAATGACATCGATAACGCCAACCATTTGATCAACCGTTGTCGCGAGCACACTTATCACTTGGCTAGCATTATCTAAGTCAGAAGACAGCTCATTTACTGATGACATTGATTTGTTGACCACTAGACCCACTTCATTGGCTTGCTCTTTTGCTTCAAATGCTGACTGAGAGGACTGCTGAGACGTTAACGATATATCTTTTGTACTAGCTGCCATTTGGGTGATAGCTGTCGCTAACATGTCTATTTCAATATACTGTTTTTCAAATAATGCGTTCGCATCACTGACATCTGATTTTACTGCACTTGATGTATCGCTTATAACTTGGGTAGTAGTAATAATGGTATTAATCATAGCCTGTGTTTTATTAAAGAAATGATTAATTTGTCCCGCTAATTCTCCCATTTCATCTTGTGTGTTTATCTCTAATCTTTTCGTTAAATCACCATCACCATGTGCAATGTCGGTCACAGCAAGAATAACTTTTTTTAACGGATTAGTGACAATGACACGAGTAAGTATAAATAAAATAAGCACGAGCAAAACGTCCACTAATACCACACCAATGATGATTTGTATTAATGCCGCATGAATTTTTGTATTGATCGCTTGTTGGTCAATACTAATCACAATATCACCCACAATAGTTTCTTCGTCATAATCAATATGAACGAGAGATTGCTTTATCTCTGCTCCCTTTATCCCTTGATTATGTTTGGTATATTTAACTTCACCGTCTAAAGTTTTTATTTCAATACCGTAAACATAAGGAGTTTCTAATTCAGATGAACCTATTTTGACTATCTGTTCAGTTAAATCCATCCATATAGCCGCAGGTAAGTTCAGTTTTAATCTTTCTGACACTAAAGTAATACTTTTATTTGCTTCAACTAATAAAGATGACTTTACAACTTTATAGTCATAAGCCCCTTTAGCAATTAAAACAATACTGACCAGAATGGTCGACATTACTATTAGTCGAAATTTAATACTCAAGTTAGAAAAAATTTTGATACGTTAATACTCCAGAGTTTAATTTATGAGAATGTTATTAGGTCATCGATAACGTAACCGTCACCTTTTAATTGCTCAAGTACTAATGATTTCACCTAGCAGACAGCTTAGGAATAGATCGTAAGCTTTGTGAATGTCTACCTCAAATATCACTAATAAAGTAACGACTAGCAATCGATAATAGGTATTAAATAGAAAGTATTAGCTCTTTAGTGCTAATACTTTCGTGTAGAAAATTGAAGGAGAGTTGTCTGGAAAGTCCTCTGGAAACCAATTGAGATAATCTTTCGTTGTTGAAACTATTTCACCAACAGATATCAAGTTTGTCATCTCCTTATTTGATAATAGCAGCTGGTAATTCGATATATCCAATAAAAGATCATTTGCAGCGTGCAAAAAAACACAAATTAAATGTGATTGTTTATATTCGTTTACACTGATAGTAGCAAGCGTAAAGCCACAAATAATATATTGAAATAGGTAATTAATATCGTTTTACAATAGAGCATAAACAAGGTTAAATAATTAAAACTCGACAATCAGTAGCCTAGGGAGTACAGGCACAAAAAACCAAAATATAATCCCATTAAATACAAATAGCTTCAAGACTGTTTATTCTAGATAAAATAACAGTATAGTTATTTACTTGTTTTAAAAGCACAAAGATAAAGTTCCAAGTAAAAAAAACGTAAGTGTAATTATTCAACAAAAATACACTTGTTAATTAATCCCATGATTGCTATTGTTCAATTACTGTAATAATTTAAATGATAATAGTAATTAAATTATTACTCTAAGATTAACTTCGCATTTATATAGAGGCGCATGCTGGTCAAGCCCTTCAGGAGAATAACAATATGTCTTTAATTCCTAGCGATAATATAATGGCTGTTTGCACAGTTATATTTGGCTTAGCCTGGCTTGGTTTTTGGATCGATACCCTAGCAATAGGGAGAAAAATTTCTGGTGTAGTTTGGGTGCTCTGTATTGGCATGCTTTTATCGAACCTACAGTTTATTCCTTTTAAAAGCTCAGCCTACGATTTTGTCGGCGCTACTTTGGTTCCGCTTGCCATCCCCTTGCTACTGTTTAAAAGCAATTTGCGTAAAATATTTCAAGAAAGTGGCAAGGTGCTACTCATTTTCTGCCTAGCAAGTGTAGCGACAATTGCTGGTGCTGTTATCGGTTTCTTCATTTTTGATCTCGGAGCGATAGGCCCCAAAGTCGCTGGTGTATACAGCGGCGGCTATATCGGTGGTGCTGTTAATTTTCTGGCGGTATCTCAAGTAGTGGAAATGACTACTGATGAATTCAGTACTGCTATAAGCGCGAGTAGTATTGTTAGCATTCTCGCCTTAATGCTACTTCTTGCTATTCCTTCCACCAAATGGCTAACACGATATTTTCCATCTTTTAGGGATACTTCTATGGCAGAAACGAAGGAAGATCCCTTAGAGATTGAGTGTACATCAAAATTAAAGCTCTCTCATCTGACCGGAGCAATAGGGTTAAGCTTCGGTATTTGTGCCATTTCTAAGTACTTTGCCGAACTCTGGGGATTGAGCCAATATACCTTTCTATTTATTACAGTACTGACGCTTCTTATAGCTAACTCATTCCCTAAAATGATGGGTAACCTAGAAGGTGAGTTTGAAACAGGCCTGTTACTAATGTACCTGTTTTTCGCAGTAGTAGGCGCTGGCACTGATATGTCAGTATTTTTAGGCTCAGCTATAACATTGTTTTTCTATGGCATGTTTATTATTGCTACTCATCTTACGGTAACATTATTGTTTGCAAAAATGATGAAACTTGATCTTAAAGAAACGGTGGTAGCCTGTGCCGCTGCTCTCGTAGGCCCGGCTGTTACAGCAGCAATTGCCACATCACGTAATTGGCGGGCGCTGGTAACTCCTGGCATTATGTGTGGCATATTTGGTTATGCTATCGCGTCTTTTATCGGTGTTACAGTAACAAGCTTACTTAGCTAAGCCGGTCAATAGTAAAGTTTGACTTTACTCTCCCATCTAGGATGCCTCATCATTAGACTATGTTGAGGCAGTCGGCATAAGTTATATGCCTATCATATTCAATTATCTTTTCTACAACACCTACTGATACTCAACTTTTAGTTAAGTATCTAGGCCTTTAATTTTTCATAAGACGTTTTAGATGCTTAATGAAAGCACTTTAACATTTATCCCTAATTACTATTAAATTTAAGTAACTTAATATCAACTTGAACATGGTGACAGTTACTATATTTATATAATGCTTAAACTTAGATCTAGAACATTGAGGTATCGGGAAAACGGCTAGGTTTAGTCCGTACTAAGCGTTGTAACGGCCGTTCTTTGCTATTTTTATCTCTTAATATCAAGTTAGTGTCAGCAATCATACTTGGCACCAAGTAATAAGCCTGACGAAGGTGAATTATTTCTATTGGTCTTGGATGGGGAATTTATGGCATTCAGAACGAGGCTTACAATTAATTGAACCTTTCTCGCACCTTTATCATAAACGTTTTCCATTGATAAAGCGTTTATCGAATACTAGCAAAGTAACGACATGCTGTGACAATATCTTTTATTTTATTAGCTGATAAGGACTTTGAATTAGCGTGCTGATGTTTGTTATGCATAAACTCGACTCCAATTTTTTAATTAACAGTTGAACAGTCAATCGAAGTCGAGATATTTATTAACGTGCCAGTTGAGGGAATTACATGGGCAAACAGATGGTTAATTTAATCAGAATCAGAGCTCATCATTTCTTGTTCTATCCATTTATTAAATTCAACTTCATTTTTGAGAATGAGTTCGCTTTTGTTTTCTTTAGTAATCATGGTTTGAAATACTTTAGAAAACATATAGGCAGAAATTTCATTTGGGTGATCAATGCCTCGTGTAACTGGATAAGATTCCCTGTAAAAGGTTAAATCATTTATAGTGTTTGTAATTAATTTATTATCGTGATCTTTTTTAAGTGTATAGTTTCCTTCATTGAAAATAACAGTGAAGACTTGATCGGTGAAATCAGCTCCCATTTGTGGAAGGTTGACCTCTTCTTTAAGTAAGGTTCTAACCCAATAAAATTCGGATGGCTGCTGAGGGTTTGGGATGAGCCATTCAGCCAATGGTGCGTCCGGATTTGAAACTTGATTTAACGTTATATATTCTTCTGATTCAACATTTGCTTGTTTGAAATCCCAAAATTGGGTATTTAGTTTGACAAATTTTGATGGAAAACTTCGCTGAAGAGAATGCATTTGTTCATGTGCTAACAAGCCACCAAATTTCTTTAAAAGTTTTAAACGGTTTTTCTCATCAATATTTTTTTGCCAAATCCCAGTTAAAGAATTTAAGTGTCTCTGGCTTAAAATTATAAAACTACCTCTTGTATGAGCAAATCCGCCACAGAGCCAGTTATCAATTTTTATAAAACGCCAAGGATGATCAGCCATTAAATAATTATTATTTTTGAGAAGTAGTTTGTTGACCTCTTCTACAATATAAGTAAGTGCATTTTGTTCTGTTTCACTAAAGGGAAGCACTGCATCTTGAAACCTTTTTCGGGCATAATTTCTTAAATCATCGAGCTGAGAAATTGATATTTTTTCTTGTAAAAATGTTTCAATTTCTCTTTTTTGTAGTTTTGAGAAATAAGGTTCAAAGGTTTCATCAATGATTGCTTTTCGGGCGTCTTGTACCGAAAGAATATCAACTCTAGGTCTTACTAAGGGGCTTTTTTTTAGCTCTGATATTTGGTAATCATTTAGGCTATATTTAGGATTTATTCTTTCACTAAAGTCCCCATCGCCTTGAATATTTGGAATATCATTAGGGACATTTTTATCATTTACGGCATGTTTCAAGCCTAAATTATGACCAACCTCATGAGCGATAACAAAAGCTTCCATATATTTTTGCTGTGATATGTTTGCTTTAGGATCTCTATTTTGAACAGAGCCTAAGGCAATGAAAGTTAGATTACCTTGCATCATGCCACGGCCTAAGGGACCTTTTCTTCCATCAACGGCATTGACAAAAAACATATTTACAATATCACCTTGACCGCGAATAAAACCATCCTTAGTAGCCATTTTGACAATTTCATCTAAGTTTATTAACCCATCACGTGCCTTAGAATTGTTATAAAACAGTGGTTCTAAAAAATAAAAATCAACACCCGCCTTGGCAAATGCTTGGTCGACTAAGTCTTCTGGTAGCGCCATTGATGCGGGGTCTTTTCCGTTATCTCCTTGAATGACTATAGGTTGTACGATAATAACAAACGGTTTTTGAACGTCATCTACTGGGGTAGAAAATGCGGAGGTGCTATGTAAAATAATGCTTATAAATCCTATAAACAGTTTAAAAATTCGCATGGTATTACCTTTAATTGAGGAGAATTATTTTGTCATTTTTCATAACAAATGAAGTACTTTAAAAATTTAATATCTTCTATGGACGCCTTAATAAATGGCTAATTTAACGACAAGAGTTCTTGCACTCTTTGTTTAAGCTGTTGATTATAGGTATTTCGCTCCTTGTCATTGCAAAATGCACTTAAAAAACCTTCATGCGCGTCCCCTAATGCATTTGCAACCAATGTATTGACTAGTCTCTCATAGGGAATATTAAGGACTTCCGACAATGCCACAATTCGACAATATTCTGTATTTGCTATCTTGAAATCATTTATAAAGCTAGCTGGTAATTCCCGACACGTTTTTTTTTTAAGCGTACAACTTTCCGTTAACGCTTTAAATTTTGAAAATGTATGATTATTTTTCATTCAATATTTTCCTGTTTAATTTACTCTCTATATAATAAAAATTAACGAAACCTTAGTATGCTCAAATAATCATCAAAAACTTTTCATCTTCAATGGCTTTGAAAATGGTTTTAACAATATTCTCAAAAAACATTTTGTCTGCTTACCTAATTTTCAAACACTTAATTGACATAACGGAGCTTGCTATACTAACGACTAACTTAGTGCGCCAATAACTTTCAAACTCTCCTTTAGCTGGGTAACACTTTCTTCAGATAAAGCATTGAGTACCGTCACTTCGTGCTCTTTAGCAATAGCAAATAGCTTATTAACCAATTCAGTACCAGCAACAGTTAATGCTATTAATTCTTCTTGAGCGTTTATTTGCCCTTTATCTTTCATCAACTCTACGGTAGCCCTGAAAGTATTCTCTGGTTGCATCACCATTTGTGCTAACTCTGCCGCAACCGAAGCACCACTATCAGCTAATAATGTCAGTATTCTCCACTCCTCTGGCGTAACATTATGCTCATCCATGAATCGTGGATATAATGCCGAGCTAGAACTTCCGTAAGCAGCGTGTAATAAATAAGGCAAATAATCTCTTAAAAAGCCGTTATTACCTATCTTTGCTTGCTCATGCTTCATGCTTGAAGGATGTTGTGTCGAAACCGCATAACTACCGCAGGAAAAAACTAAGGGTAACGTAGCTTCATCGTATCGATAATTGACCACTTCACCAATAATAATCAGATGATCGCCACCATCAACTACATTCCATGTTTTACATTCAAACTGTGCAGCACAACTTTCAAATAAAGGGCTTCCACCATCCCCTACGGTATATGAAACGCCCGCAAACTTGTCTTCACCTCGACCTGCAAATTTATTGGATGTATCAACTTGATCTTTACCTAGAACATTGACCGCAAAATGTTTTGCATTATAAGCGCCTTTATCAACACTCCATAAAATCAATGGAGGATCAATAGAAACCGTATTAAAGCTACTAGCTGTTACCCCTATCGGTGTTCCATCTCCATCTATTGTAGTGATAACGGTTACGCCAGTAGGAAATTGACCTAGAGCTCTTCTAAAATCTTTTATATCCATTGGGTTATTCATAATATGACCTCTTAAACTAAATTAACGACTTGCTTCTTCTGCCGTTATAGAACCTATACCCCAGTTTCTATAGAGTATTCAGTTATTAATACCCGGATATTTTGCTCTGGATCTCCAATAGAGAATGGTTCAAAAAAACAAACTCAGACATTGATACGAACCTCGAAATAACCATAACTGGCAGCGGCATTAAGGCTTTATTACACACAGAACTAACGTGAATAGTGAAAAATTAACAGTGAAAAAGTTGCTTTAATTTACTTGTTACAAACGATTGATTGTAGACATAACTCTCTTCAAGCCTTATTTATCAAATAACTTTATTTTCAATAAACAAAAAGTAACCAATACCACTTCACATGTCAACCATTAATCCCATCAATAACACAATACAAATAAGAAAAACAAAAACATAAAAATTATAGAAAAAGCAATAACAAACACCAACTAGCTATTAACCACACTAATAAATCATTAATAATATAAGTAAAGACACAAGAATAGCTTAATCAGTCTTGAGAGACACTTTAGCTATAAAGATAATTTAATGGGATTAAACGATTTTGTTTTTGTGATGATTAGTATAATCTATAGTGATAGTAACTAAGACGCTGTTATCAGTATTTAGGCATACTTTTAACAATATTGATAACGAACAATTTATAGGAAACATAATGGCTTGCATTTTAATAACGGGTTGTGGTTCTGGCCTTGGCGCTTCATTGGCAATAAGGTTAGCCAATGAAGGACATGAGGTAATAGCCACGGTAAGATCTCTTGCTCATAAAAAACCTAAAGTTAACGGACATTCAACTTCAAACTTACTTGAATACACACAGATGGATGTCACTAAAATAAAAGAAGTCAAAGCCGTTTTTGATTATTTGGCAAAACAGGGTAAGCAACTAGATATCGTCATTTTAAACGCAGCAAGTTATTCGATGGGCACTATAGAAAGTGCCGATTTTGAGCAAAGTAAACAGAGTTTCGAGGTGAATTATTGGGGCAGTTTAAATGTCATTCGAGCCGCTTTACCAATAATGCGTCATCAGTTAAGTGGTAAAATTATCGGTATTGGTTCAATATCGTCAGCTATTGCCTTACCTTGTGACGGCTTTTATTCAGCTTCGAAGGCGGCAATAGAACGTATGCTGGAAAGTTTAAGATACGAAGTGGCACCTTTTGGAATTGATGTCAGTATCATAACTCCTGCCGCCTTTTGTTCAAATTTATTCCAGTCACTGCCCAATGAACTGCCTGAAAGTAACCCTTACTCTCCACTTTTAAAGCACTGGCTAACAAAAATCCAACACAGTAGTAACCCTCAAGAGATTGAGAAAACGGATGTAGAAGACACCATCTTAAGGATTATTTCCACAAAGAAAGCTGACTTTATCTACCCCGTGGGTGCTATGGCATCAAAGGTACTTGATAAATTAAAAACAATGACAGTTGAAGAGCGCAATAAAGCCATTTTAACTTGGTCCGATACAACATGGTGGTCAACAATTAACTTTAAGGGAAAATAATCAAGATCAGCGATCACTGTTAGTTTACCTTTTATATGACAACCAGCCTTTGTAGAATAAATGGAGCATTGGTTCGTACAAACTAAAGATTATAAATAAAATATCTGCGCTTGATTTAAGAAAGACTAATGCGCGCATCAGTCTTCTCAATTTACAACTAAGAACCTCAAGGCGATATTGTTAGTTGTTCGCGTTTGATACTTCAACTTTCCCATCTTTCATTACAAAAACCACATGCTTTATCTGATTAATATCGTCAAGAGGACTATCAGAAAATGCGACAATATCGGCAAGCATCTGTGGGTTAATTTTCCCTATTTTCTCTTCCATGCCAAGCAGCTTAGCTGCATTAAGAGTTGTGGTAATTAGGGCATCTTGCGTTGTCATTCCCACCTTATTCACATACCACAATAATTCATTAGCATTCTGACCATGCTCAATCACTCCTGCATCACTGCCTGCAGCTATTTTCACCCCTGCTTTATAAGCATTTCTGACGCTTTTAGGGTGTGATTTAATGGCATTATGCATTACATGCAACATTTTCGAGTCAGTTGCAGTTTTTGAATCTCTTATTACGTTATCTTGAACAGCGATAGTAGGTACTAAGAATGCGCCTGTTTTCTTAAATAGAGCAATTGATTTTTCATCACTAAAGGTTCCATGTTCAATTGAATCAACCCCCAACGATAACGCTTGGTTAATACCAGCAACCGCATGACCATGAGCTGCAACTTTTAATTGCCTGCTTTTAGCTGTAGCAATAACAGCCTTCAATTCATCTTCTAGAAATACCGGTCTCGCATCGCCATGCCCACAAGGCTGAGAACCGCTACAGGTCGCATAAACCTTTATGAAATCAGCCCCCATATCTATTTGTTTTCGAACAGCTTTTCGACAACTTTCTGGGCCAGAACAAGTTCCACTTCCATCACCACCGCCAACTGAAATAGTATGCCCAGACAAAAATATCCTAGGCCCTGACACTACACCATTTTCGATTGCTTTTCTTAAAGCAAATACGGCCCAACCTGAGCCTCCTGGATTTCTTACTGTCGTGTAGCCAGCTTGCAACGTTTTAGCCGCATTTACTTGTGCCTTGAAAATTCGATATGCCTCACTGGCGTCTTTATTGTTAGATTTGGTCCAATCAGGACCATTCAGATCCAAATGCACATGCATGTCAATTAAACCAGGCATGACAAAGCTGTTTTTTAGATCAATTAATTTTGCTTTTGTTTTGTTCTCAGGTTCAAAATCAACATAGCCATTAACTAATTTTTCAATTTTATTGTTTTTAATAATTATCGTTTGCTGTTTTCTAACTTTATCACCAGGTACTGCAAGCAAAGTTCCAGCATGAATAATCGTCCACTTATTTTCACTTTCAACGCGAGGCTCCATTGCTTTAGATTGCTCAGCGAAAGCAATAAAAGACCAAGTAAACGCTAAAATATATTTAATTTTCATTATTATCTTCTCATTCTTTTTAGTTTTAGTTTAAATTTACGTCACTGGTAAATGTTGGCCTATTATGGGCTTGGTATTGAGACAGTCTTTCAAGAACGTTTTGTACTGCCGCTTCTAATTGTGGATCTTGCCCTTTCATCATCAAGCCAGGATCATTTTCAATTTCAATATTGGGCTCTACGCCATTTGGTTCGGCCCATTTCCCTGATGGTAAATAAACACGTTGCGGTGGGGTTGCAATACGGCCACCACTAACAAATGGCATACTCGCCGCTGGGCCAATCAACCCTCCCCATGTTTTTTCACCAATTAATGGACCGACATTAGCTTGCTTAAATAATAGCGGAAAACCATCGCCACCAGAATAACTCCAACCGTTGGTTATCAGCGCTTTGGGCCCATAGTGGCTTAATTCCGGCAATGGTGAATCCTTGCCGTTGCGATGACTAAAATAGACTAGAGGCTTACGATTCAGTAATTCTACTAAACGATCGCCTAACGCCCCACCACTGTTAAATCGTTCATCAATTACCAAGCCCTTTTTATGAAATTGTGCACGATATTGCCTCATCAGTTCGTTTTGGCCATTTTGGCTAGTATCCGGCAGGTAGATATAACCTAATTGGCCGTTTGACAACGCTTCAACTTTCTTACGGTTATTATCTACCCATGCTAGTTCTCTTAGCTTACTTTCACTCGATAAGGTTTTAACAATAACGACCTTACCACCCTTATGTCTTGGCCTAGTATTGACCATAAGCTCAACATTGCTATTAGCTAGTCCTTCAAATGCCGCCCATGGGGATGGAAAGTCCGTTAGCACTCTGCCATTTACGGATAAAATGTAGTCTCCTTCATTAACATCAACACCAGGTTCACTTAATGGTGATCTGACATCTTGCCGATGTGCACCTGAGTTGATGATCTTTTTGATTCGATACATACCGTTAGACATTTCAAAATCAATACCTAGTAGTCCTGTATATTTCGACTCGTAACGCTGACGAGGTACAGCCGTAGCCCATACGTGGCCACCTGAAACTTCGCCGGCGAGCTCACGAACAATAAAGCTTAAATCTGAGTCAGTTCGAACATATTTAACCATACCTTCATACTTGCTTTTTATTGCCGGCCAGTCAGCACCATGTAAATTAGGGTCGTAATAAAAGTCACGTTCAAATCGCCAAGCATCATTAAAAATTTGTTGGCTTTCTAATTGTCGAACATATTTCATCGTCAAGTTTTCTGTATTGATTGATTTATCAAATTCCGCAGATTTACTTAACGGCACGACAAAAAACTTACCTTGCTTTTGTAATAGCACCTTAGCGTTACTTACATCGAAGGTATTGCTGACGTCCTTGAGCAGCACCTCTTCCTTATTCATTAATAAGTCATAATAATATGCTGTCATTGCGCGAGAGCCACTGCCAGATCTGTTCCCTTTTAAGTAAACCAACTTATTATCATTCATTGCCAATTGATTATAATTACCCGCGGGTAAATCCATGACGCCTAACCTCGATTCTATATGCTGCAAATCTAATGAAGTTCGGTGTTTTGAAGCGACGACATAATTCTTGTTCGGTAAACGTATATCATTTTGTAAAGGTAATACTGAAATTACTGTTGAGTTAGCATAAATCCAAGTGAAATCTATATCACTATAGACTGGGCTTAATGCCCTGCGGCTTAAAAAATACAAATAATGACCAGTTTCATCGAAAACAGGTGTGTGATCATCATAATTTCCTGACGTGATTTGATGTGATTTATTGTTCTTATAATCATATATAGAAATCACTCGGTTTCTATTATCTGTGTCTTGCGCATACGCTAACCATCGAGAATCGAATGACCAACTTGGCTTAAATAACTCTAACTCTGAATTGTGACGCCATAAGTTACTCGCAATTTTCTGTATTTTTTTTGTTTTTATATTCACTACTCGTAGTGTTTGTTTATAATCAATAAAAACAATTTTTTTACTGTCTGGCGACCATGTTGGTCTATATAAGTAACCTTTTTCAAAGGAGGTTAGTTTGGTGACTTTATCACTGTTCAGATTTTTAACGTATAACTGATACTCTCCAGATACATCGCTCATATAGGCCAGTAAATCACCACCGGGTGAGAGTGCTGGAAATCGTTCTGCAGAGCCACTACCTAAACCATAATTTTTTGCTATATCATGTTCAACATCAATAACAAATACTTCACCTCTAGCTTGCACAACAACTTTTTTCGCGTCATTTGACAATGACACAGAAGTGACTCTATCTTGCAAATTAATACTTTTAGGTATTAGTGAATAGGAATCTTCGGTAATTGAAATATTCATTTGGCTTATGCTTTCATCAACTAAAGATAACAGCTTCAAATTGCCTTGATGCTCAAACACAATATCACTGGGGCCAAACGAGGGCCGAGTCACATCATATTGATTAAAATCAGTTATTCTTCTTTGTTTATCACCATCTAAAGCTAAATGCCAAAGGTTTGAGGTTTTACCGCCACGCTCCGACAAATAATAAATACCTTTATCAGTCCACATTGGCGCTGACTCAGGCGCTTGATTGTTGGTTAATTTTCGAGACGTTTTACTTTTGAGATGGTAATACCATAAATTTGGTGCCCGCCCTCCTCGATACCCTTTCCAAGTTTCTCTATTAAAATCAGGCTGATTTTGAAAGTCTTTTAAATATGAGTAAATAATTCCCTGACCATCGGGCGAAACAGTTGCCATTTCAACATAGGGCATAGGTAACTTTTCAGGCAGTCCACCGGCAATTGACACTTTATATAATTGATTAAACCTTGGTCTATAGCTTTCCCGATCTGACACAAATAGTAATTGTTTACTGTCTGGCATCCAATCGATAAACCGATCAAAAGAGCTATGATAGGTTACTCTTTTTGGTGTCCCTCCTGCTATAGATATAACATAGATATCTTGGTTACCGTTTGCGTAGGGAGCAACAAAAGCCACCTTTTTACCATCAGGAGAAAATTTAGGGTGTAACTCCTCACCTTTTTGTGAGGTTAGTCTCGTAGCTTTTCCTCCTATCTTGTCTACAATCCAGAGATCTGAAGCATAAGCAAAAACCACATGATTTTGAGAGACATCAGGAAAACGCAGTAACTGCTGTTTGACGACGGCAACACTATTATTGGCAAACAATAATAAAGCCAGTAAAGCCAATATTATCGTTGTTGTCTGGATCGTTTTATTTGAATCGCGTTTATTTATTGCTAGCATGAATATGCACTTCTATATATCACTTATCAATGATTGCTAATTTAGTTTCGAAGATAAGAGAAGGTAAAGGTAAAAGCAGCATCTGTATTAATAGCGAAGATTAATCAATTAAACTTTGCTGTTAAATAATATCAATACCAGTAAGTTAGTGAGCAAATATTTAGTCCGTTTAGCCTGATCACGTGTTTATTGGTATTGGTATAAATACTGATAAGAATGAAAACTAAAACAGCAGGTTAAACTGTTTTAGTTTTTTCAGAAAAGGACTTAAAATGAAGCTTTTAATTCAAGATAAAAGCGACGCCCTAAAGGGTCATAACGGTCTGTAGCATATTGATTAGTAATGTAAGGAACCTCCTCATCAAATAGGTTTTTAATCCCAAACGTTACTGACGTATTAACACTATTAATTGCAGTATTATAAGTAGCTGAAGCATGATGCCACATTTGATAACCGTATTCGTTGACTTGGTTGGTATCTGCTGGGCTTGTTAAACGAGCACCACTATCAAAGTTAACTCTATAGTTAGCAGACCAATCATCCATATTCCAACCAACAAAGACAACACCACTCACTTCTGGGTGGCCATCAAGACCAACAAAGTCAGTAGGCTCTTCACCAACCAAATTATTAGCATCATACTCTAATAGGTAATTAACATTTGCTGATAATGTCACTAACCCAATAGAATCAGTATCGACATTATATAAAACGCTCGCGTCGACACCTGTAGTTGTCAATGCCGCAGTGTTAAACGGTGCTATGTTTAATAAACCAATTTGACCGTTATCAGTACGTTCAATTAAATCACACCAGTCTTGGTTTTCATTTATATAACAATAACCAGCCGCCTTACCAAAATCACCAAAACTTTGATTAATACCGTCTTCAATGTCTAAGTTATAGTAATCTAACGTTATTGATAAATTTTCAACATACGATGGAGTGAATATCACACCCAATGTTTGCATTTCACCCGTTTCTTTCTTTATGTTACGGTTGCCAGTAATACCGGGCTGAAAAGTGTAATCTGTATGAACATAATTACTTGGTACACCATCGGCAGCACAATTACTTGCGACTTGAGCATTAGTCGCAGCTTCACCATTAACGGAATCACACGGGTCTATATTTCCTGGTATTGGATATAAAAATCCCAATGTAATTGGCCAAATAGGACCATAATCTTGTCCAAAGAATATATTCTCGATGTTTGGCACTCTAAAAGTACTCGCATAAGTTGCTCTTAAGCGAATATCCTCTGTTGCTTTATAATTAATTCCGGCATTAAAAATATTGTTATTGCCATAAATACTATTTTTGACATAGCGACCTGCCAAATTCACTTCTAAATCTTCTATTACTGGAACAATCATTTCCATGTACGCTTCCTTGGAAGTGTAACTGCCATTAGTTGCGCGGTTAAACTCTCTCGGACCAGGCTCTCTAGCACCTGATTCTTCTCTATATTCTAAACCTGCAGCAAATAAAACGCCCCCCGCTGGAAGTTCAAATAGTTCTCCAGAAATATTGGCTTGTAAAACATTTTGTGAAAATGAATCAATTCTATGCTCTTGAAATTTAAGAAACTCGGCTTGATCTGAGGTTACAGTATCTTCACCAAAAAAGTTAACGGGTGTACACCCTTTCACTTGCGCACATTCAGCTTCATTCAATACCAATGAAATGCCATCTAATGTTAGAAATGAACTGGGAATATTTGCTGTATTTAAACGGCTTTGAGAATGATCTGAGTTACTTTGACCTGAGTTATAAGAAATATCCCAATACCACTCATCATTTATAACCCCTTCTAAACCAACAACAAATCTATACATATGACCTGAAGTGGTATCGTTAGTTGGACCAGCTTCAGTTAATACGCGTCCAATCTCTACTTCTGTACCAAAAGGATTGAATTGGTTGTCGGCAGAAACATTAACTGACCCCCAAACACTCCCGCCAATAGCATTGTAGTCAACACGACCACCACGGGTGTTTTTTGACGTGGTACCTAGAACATCAAAGAAGAAATCAATGTCATCTGCTATTTCATAACGGCCTTCAACATAGATACTGTTACGTTCAGTTTCTGAACGTAAGCTTTCCCATGGCCAGTTATATGCGTCAGTATCAGCATTGTATAAACGCGGCGCACCTTGCTCAACAATATATTGTTCACCAGCTAAATATTTACCATCTTGGCTATCTTGAGCAATAGTCACGAGTCCTGCGGGATGAACACCTAGACGTGCATCAATAGATCCACAAGATCTTGAACCATTAGCACCTTCTGTTACTCCTTGTGTACAAGAGTATTTAGAATAATCACCACTTCTATATACACCATCATTTTTGCTCGACTGTACACCTACTATTACATGACCCTTATCACTTGCAGCACCTGCTGTAATACTCCACAGGGTTTCTGCACCATCACCTTCTTGATTAGCGCCGTATTTTGCAGTGATATCTAAACCGGTAAAGTCTTTTTTGGTAATAATATTCACTACCCCTGCCATTGCATCAGAGCCATACACAGATGATGCGCCATCTCTTAATATTTCGATACGCTCTACCATACCTGTGGGAATATCACCAAAGTTAGAAGCAGCAAAACCAGAGGTAACCCATCGTTTCCCATTCAGTAAGTTAAGTGTACGTTCAGCTCCAACACCTCGAATATTGGCGCGTTGTTGACCACCATTCAAATCATCAAAACCACTACTATCATCACTAATATCTGTATTTTGAAAGACAGGAAAAGCTTGCATCATATCTTCCAAATTATTGGAACCAAAAGAATTTAAGACCTCAGAATCCACGACCGTCATAGGGCTTGCACTGGTCAGTTCTTTTCTTTTAATTCTAGAGCCAGTAACAGAAATCACCTCCATATCTTTATCTTTGGCTTCATCATCATTAGTGTTTTCTTGTTGTGCATATAAAGGTTGTGAAAGGAGTGTTGCAATTGAAATTGCAATTAGACTTAACTTTGTTTTCATTCGGTTTCCCCTGTTTTTATAATTATTAATCACAATTATTAAATTGTATATTTTTATGCTTTTATCATCCTCAAGCTTGTTTTACCAATTGGAGTTAAAGCTTAAACTAAATTCAACTCACTCTTTGGTAATCACTAGCTCTGAAAATATAAATAACTTTCCTCAACATTTGTTAATCAAAACTGTAACTTTGACTAACAAAAAGTAATCAATATTAGTTTAGATGTCAACCAATAAAAGCATAAAAATACACTTATTAATCCCATAAGTAACAAATAAAACATCTTTGCGTTATATTAAACATAGCAAATACAATGATATAGAAGATCAAAGAGAGTAACAAAAAACACCATTAATCCCATTAAATAAATCTAAAACAAAAAAAATAGCAAGTGCTGTTTTTAGAGGTTAGATTCTATAACGCGTATTTAGGAGGTATAAGCTGGCTCAGTTCAGCGGAAATACGAAATGAAAATGGGGAGTCCACACACCTAGCATGAAACATCATAATTTTACTTATAAACAAAGTGAACGGCACCAATAAAATAGAACCCACCAAACCATGTCGTGTTTATTGTAAATTAAACACACTTAGGCTGGTAGGCAATAATAGATCATTGCTTAATAATTTGAGACAGTTACATGCCTAACTGCAAAGGTATTCTTTCACAGTTACTCAAGTCACCTTTTAATTGAAGGTTAAGCGCTTTACAGCAAGATGAGATATCATAGTCAGACATCAATGATCTGTTGTAATGTGTGTATCACCCCTCTTAATTCAGCTAGCCCTTTCATTCGACCAGCAAAAGAGTAGCCAGGATTGATATTTTCAGCGGTAATTTCATCACTCATAAGATGGCCATGGTCCGGACGCATTGGAATATGCACGTCATCCCTTTGATCCATCACTCGCTGTTGTTCTTCTTCGAGTAAAGCGCGAATCAAGCCAACCATGTCATTATCTCCATCAAGGTGTTCTGCCTCATAAAATGAACCATCCGCTTCACGAATAACATTACGCAGGTGAACAAAGTGAATTAAGGGACCAAATTCTTTTACCATAGCAACTAAATCGTTATCAGCACGAGCACCAAACGAACCAGCACATAATGTTAAGCCATTACTAGGGCTAGGCACTGCCGCTAACAATGCTCTAGCATCATTTGCAGTTGATACAACACGGGGTAAGCCAAATAATGGAAAGGGTGGATCGTCTGGGTGAATACACATACGTACCCCAGAAGCTTCTGCTACAGGAATAATTTCCCGTAAAAAACTAAATAAGTTTTTTCGAAAATTATCTTCCCCTAGCTCGATAAACTCCTCAATACTCTTTTTTATTTCTGCTCTAGTATAAGAGCCCTCACCGCCAGGTAAACCGGCAATGATATTTTTTTCTAAACATTCACGTTGTTGTATCGTCATTTGCTGAAAACGTTGATTAGCCGCTGATAAAATGTCAGCACTATAATCAGATTCTGCACCTTTGCGTTTGAGCATAAATATGTCATAAGCGGCAAAGTCAGTCATTTCAAAACGTAACGCTTGAGCTTGGTTAGGAAGTTGATAATTTAAATTGGTACGAGTCCAATCAACAACCGGCATAAAATTATAACAAACAACGTTGAGTCCAGCTTGAGCAACATTTTCGATAGACTTATTATAATTTTCAATATACTGCTGATAATTACCCTGACGACTTTTAATGTCATTATGAACAGGAATACTTTCAATTACACTCCACTTTAATCCGTGGTTTTCTATCAGTTTTTTGTGTGCTAAAACGTCAGCAACTGTCCATACATCGCCAGTCGATACATGTTGTAATGAGCTTACAATTCCCGTTGCTCCCGCCTGCTTGATCTGGGTTAAGCTAACCGAATCATTTGGTCCGAACCATCGCCATGTTTGTTGCATTATGTCACCTCTTATAATTTAACTACTACAGACTTCAATTCTGTATATTGAAGTAGTGCTTCGTAGCCATTTTCACGTCCCCAACCAGACTGTTTGTAACCCCCAAATGGCACGCTCATATCAGGAATACCATGGCAATTAATCCAAACCAATCCTGCACGCATTGCTGAAGCAGTTTTATGAGCTTTACTTATATCTTTAGTCCAAATACTAGCCGCTAGCCCATATTCTGATTCGTTGGCCATGCTATTGATATCACTATGGTTATTGAATGATTGCACGACTAGAACAGGGCCGAAAATTTCTTCTTTAACAATGCGCATTTCAGGTGAAACATCAACAAAAATAGTAGGAGATATGTAATAGCCGCCTGTTATATCCTCAGGGACACCACCAGTGAGTAACTTTCCGCCTTCTTTGAGACCAATGTTAATATACTGGCTAATACTATCGAATTGACGTTTAGATATAACTGGCCCCATGTCGGTACTTTCGTCGTGGCAAGGCCCTACTTTTATCGCCAACGTTTTCGCTTTAATTTTATCTATTACTTCGTCAAAGACGCTTTGATGAATAAAAAGGCGGGAGCCAGCTACACAGACTTGGCCAGCATGAGAAAATATTGCATCAACTGCTCCTTGACTGGCCTCTTCTAGATCAGCATCGGGGAAAATAATCATCGCTGACTTTCCACCTAACTCTAAAGAAACTTTTTTCAAATTACCTTTAGCTGCTTCAAGAATTTGTTTACCAACCCCCGTGGATCCCGTAAATGAGACTTTATCTACATCAGGATGTTCTGTTAAGCATTTACCTGCCGTTGCACCATCACCTAAAATAACATTGAAAACGCCATCTGGTACGCCAGCTTCAATCATTATTTCGGCTAGCCTAACTGTCGATAATGGCGTTTCGATAGCAGGTTTAATAATGCAACTACACCCTGCTGCCAATGCCGGCGCGATTTTCCAAACAGCTTGCACTAGAGGTCCATTCCAAGGAACTATCAGTGCGGCCACCCCGATAGCTTCTCGTTGGGTATAAGCATGAAAATCTTGACCTGGAATAATTGAGAGTGTTTTAGTAGACCCCTCTACCTTTGTACACCAGCCAGCAAAATAGCGGAAACAATCGGCGGCAAAAGGGATTTCTCCATGTCGTGCCGAGGAAAATTTCTTTCCTGCATTTAACATTTCTAGTGTCGCAACTTCATCACCGTATTCTTCTAATAAGTCAGCTACTTTCCAGAGAATTTTTCCACGCTGACTTGGCGTTTTATTCAACCAATCACCGCGATCAAATGATTTCTTTGCCGCGGCAACGGCTTGATTTACATCATCACTTGTTGCGACACTAGCGTTAGTAATTATTTCACCTGTAGAAGGATTAATCACCTCAGATATTTGTTGGTTAGATGAATATTGCCACTTGCCATTAATCAATAATTGCTGTGTTCGGTTAAGCCTTTGTATAATGCTATCTGCTTGGTTACTCAATTCCCATACTCCTCTTTGCACTATTAAAACGAATACATTCCTAAGAATACTTAATAGCAAGCAGATTAAGAATCCACTTGCTATGTTCCTATAGTCGGCTGCCATCAATGGAAACTGGTTATAGTGATATATACCCGTTCCATTTGAAGATGCATGATTTAGCTGGAACGGGTACATGTTCAGGTAAAAATTATTCGTTCATATAGGCTGTCAATATATCAATAACGGCCTGATTTTCACTTTCAAAGCCAACCGTTATTCGTAAAAAATCGTCACCATTGCCAGTAGGACGCGGAATAATGCCCTGACTCTGCAGATACGCCGCTGCTTGTGCTGCTGATCTCCCTTTTACATTGACAAAACTCAACAGGTAGAAGTTAGTGACACTTGGCACAACTTCAATGCCAAGTTGCTGTAATTTTTCGCTAATATGTTGCAATGATTTTTTATTATGCAATTTAATTTCATTGGTATAGTTAACATCTTTAACCGCAGCCGCTGCCGCTGCCATAGCTGGTGAATTAGCATTAAACGGTGTCCTAATACGTTGTATAAGATTATGTATTTCTTGAGAACTATACATCCAACCAATTCGCAACGCAGAGAGCCCATAAATTTTTGAAAATGTACGCGTCATAACAATATTGTCAAATTCTTCAACCAAAGCAGCGCCATCACTAAAGTCTTCTTCATCAACATATTCAGCATAGGCATTGTCAATTAACAACAAACAATCCTTCGGTAAGCCAGCATGTAAACGACGCATTTCATCATCAGAGAGATAAGTTCCTGTAGGATTATTTGGGTTCGCTATAGTACAAAATTTTGTTTTATTGGTAACTCGTGCAAGTAATGCATCAACGTCTACTTTGTGATTTTTTTCTGGCGCAATCACTAATTCAGCCCCTTGAGCTAAACAATGAATATTACTCATAATAAAACCATTTTCGCTGAGTAGCGCTTCATCTCCTTCTGAAACATAAGCTCTCACGGCAAGTTGAATCAGCTCTTCAGAGCCATTACCACACATGATTTTATTTTCGTCTAACTTGAATATGTCAGCAATTGCTTCTCTAAGTTCGCTCTGGCCGCCATCAGGATATCGATTTAACGATATTGCGCTATCTCTAAACGCAGTGAGTGCTGTTTCACATGCGCCATGTGATGATTCATTTGACGACAGTTTAATTGGGTTTTTCACACCTTCAATATTACTTTTTCCTTGCTTGTAAGCATTAATTCGTAATATAGAAGCATTGGGCATGGGCTTAGTCATAATATCTATCCATATGAGGTTAGGTTTAGCAGTTAAATTTAGATTAAAGAGTTCAAAATAAAGCTAAAATAGAACTGCTAGGTTTTGATTCAATTTATTTACACACTTCTTTTCTGTTCTGTGGCATCATTAAAAATGGCCATGGAGCAGGGAAAAAATCATTAATTTTAACTTCAATGATCGCTGGGCCATCTTGTGCAAAAGCCTCACGAATAGCTTTTCGCATAGATTCCGGGTCTGTTGCAAGGTACCCTGCAGCACCAAAACTTTCCGCTAATTTCACAAAATCAGGGTTATGTAAATCAGAGCAAATCACTCGACCATCAAACCATTCTTTTTGCTGACGTTGTACATTAGTAAATCGCGAGTCATTGAAAATAATCGTCACAAGTGGCAACTTATATTGCACCGCTGTTGATATTTCTTGTACGTTAAACATGAAACCACCGTCGCCGCTAACTTGGATAACGCGCTTATCCATGTTACCCGCCATAACGCCTAGTGCTGTAGCATAACCATAACCTAACGTACCTTGATAACCGGCACTAATATGTTGACGGGGCTTATTTACTGGGAATCCATACCAAGATACAAAGCCAACTTGTGTAACCTCATCAACAAAAATACCATCTTCAGGTAGCTCTTCACGAATAACGTCTAGATACGCCATTTGTGGTCCTACTTTTTCTCTGATTTCAGCATTTATGGTTGATTTCAAATCAACCAAGGCTGCTTTTCGTGAAGTCGCTTGGAAACTATCTTGAGCAACAATTTCGTTCATCGCTGCAACAACATCAGTAGAATCGCCAACAATGCCTATTTCTGGTGTACAAATTCGTGATATTTGCTGGGGATCAATATCCACTCGAATGATATTTAAGTCATCGTCGTTACCCCACATAACTAATGGCCAATGTAGGCGAGTTCCGATTGCAAGTACCGCATCGGCCTCACCCCATAAACGATGTCCCATTGGGAAGTTAGCGCTTAGGTAATTATCGCTAGCGACAATACCTTTACCACTACGGCATGCCATAACAGGTGTTTGTAGAGATTCAGCAAGCTTATTTATTTCATCACATGCACCTATAGCGCCCGAACCAACAACAATCATTGGGTTTTTAGCGCTTTTAAGTAGTTTAATTGCGGCTGCAATTTGCTCTTTATCAATCGGTTTATTTTTGTGCGTTACAGAAGGTAATAATTCTACCTCTGATACTAGTCCCATAACATCCATAGGCATTTCAAATGCGACTGGTTGAGGGCAGCCAGTCGTTAATTGTTTAAATGATTCCGCAACTGCTTCAGGTGCATCAGATGGATGACCAATGTAAGCCTGATGTTTAGAGATATTACTGATCATTCCCATTTGGTCAGGAATTTCATGTAAATCACCATAGCCTTTACCAATCCCTGTTGACGGTATTTGACCTGCGATACATAAAACAGGGGCATAGTTGCCCCAGGCAGTACACAATGCCCCAGTAGAATTCAATAACCCTGGCCCTGGCACTACAGTATAAACACCAACTTTACCTGTTGATTTCGCGTAACCATAAGCCATATAAGCAACCCCTTGCTCATGACGGCTATGTATTAATCGAATTTCATCACCTTCGTGATACATTGCGTCAAAAAGATGATCTAGTTGGCCACCAGGCAAACCAAAAACAGTATCAACACCGTTATTTTTCAGAGACTTAATAATGGCGACTGCGCCTGTCATTTTTGTCATGATTTCTTACCTTACTTGTTTGTTTGTCCGCTTAGCGGCATGTCGCTTGCGATAGCGTATTAAAAAAAATGGAAAAAATAGGATATATGCCCACACCATTGGCACCTTAAGTGCTTTTCCTAAGGCTGTGACCACGTCATTTGGACTAACATACACTTTACTTTGCATAGGTTGGTCTGGATGACTATGAATAATCAGATGATCTTTTTTATACTCAAAATGACCAAATTCAAAATTAATATCAGCTAATTTACTTATAACTTTCATTATCTTACGTACTCTTTTTTAATCGCCCGGTACTTTGAGCATAATCTATTCTGCTTTGTAATAAATCTGAAATATCTTCTGGTTCATAACCATAAGGAGGCGTAAATTGTCCTCTAGCATACAAATCATTAAACACTTCTTTACAAATCGTTATTTTTTCAACTAACGCCTTTGGTGGTTTGCCTGATGGGAATTGATTAGCCGGATATATAGGGTTGGTATACATTTCCCTAAAACCTTCCGTGCGAACATCAATCCAATTATTGTGATTGATCTTAGTTCGGTAATGACGCAGTGCTTCAATATCAACCGTCACAGCAAGTACTTGTTCACTAGGGTATGGTGCTTCACTCATCATTACCCCCTTATAATCAATGCCAAAGGAGTGACCCGGACAAAAAGCTTTCGGATAATACTCGTAATTTACACTGCCCCAGTTAGCACCAAACAGATAGCACATATTGTCATGAGCACGAGTACGACGGGTAAACTTCCAAAAATCCCAAGGTTCAGATACCCCTTCAAACTCTTGAATAGCGCCTGGATGACAAATAACCTCAGCACCGTTATATCCTAGCGCGCGGCTTACTTCTGGCGTACAACCATCATGACAAGTCATGGTACCCAATTTACCAATTTCAGTATCAATAACCGGGAATAAGTCTTTAATACTACCGCCAAAGTGCTCACAATATTCATCAAACATATCATGTGGGCTTGTGCCAAGCCCTAATGAAGCATTGATATGCCATTTGTGATACTTAAGTACTACGTTGCCACAAGGACCAACAATAAAATTGGTGTTGAACCAACGGCCAGGAAATTCTTTTACTTCCTCTACCACGCCACCACCACAAATATACAAACCATATTCTTTAGCAATTTCACCTAATTGATCAATTTCAGGCCCAGGAATAGTCACCGCTCTTTTCATTGCATCTTTTATTGTGCTTTCACCCTTGCCTGGCGTTCCAACCCCTTGCATAAAGTATTCAGGTAAAACCACCAGTTTTACTGGTATTTCCCAATGGTAACCAACACCAAAATGAATGAGGTTTTTAATTCGATCCAAGTTAATTTGAATCCCTTCTTTATCATCAACAACCGTTACTTCTGGTTGTATTATAAGCGCCGTATACGGCTCTACCTTTGCTCTTTTCTTTCCAGTTTTTGCTTCAGCCATTACTTATTTCCTTTTATTCTGTCAGTATTTAACAGTAAGTATTAATGTTAAAAATCGAAATCATCTTCAACATTTTTAATGCCGAGATCATACAAAATTTCGTTTGCCGCAATAGTCCCCATGCCACTAATCCCACCGCCTGGATGGCAAGATGGTCCGGTCATATAGAACTTTTTAATGGGTCCTCGATAGTCAGCATAATTAGGGAATGGACGAAATGACCCCATTTGCGCCAACGTTCTTTCTCCACCAGTCGTTACACCTCTGTTAAAACTTAAATTAGCACGCGCTAGGGTAGGTCCAGACTCAACATACTCACCAAGGATATTGTCATCATCCATATTTATGGTGTAGTTACGTAATTGTTTAAGCAGCACATCTTTACAATAATCAGGTGCTAGTTTTTCCCAATCTTGACCAGAAGCTAAGTCAACAGGAACAAAGGTATCCATTATTAATGTATGTTTACCTTCAGGCGCACGCGTCGGATCCATTTGACTCCAAGCAGCAGTCCATAGAAATGGGTCCGTAGGTGCTTGACCTGCCGCAATCTCTCTATATTGCTTATCAATATCAGCAACGCTACCAAAAATACGTTGAAATGCAGTTTTATCCATTTCACTACCATTTTTAAATTTAGGCGCTTCGTCTAGTGCATAATGCACTCGTGCAATGGTGATATCGCCAAATTTAAAATTGCGCACCATTTGTTTAAAGCCACTTGGTAATTCATCATCTTCAAAACCATCAAGGTATGTTTGGAATGGGTCAAGCGCACTGACAACGCCTCGGCTGGCAGTAATATCAGTACCATCATCAAGTTTTAAACCAACACATTCACCATTTTCGACAAGAAACTTTTTCACCGTTGCACCTGTCATTATTGTGCTACCGCTGGCTTCAATGTATGACTTCATTGATTCCGACAACATTCCGCTTCCACCTTCAGGAATGGATTGTCCAAAATAGTGAATACTAGGGATCATCACAGAAAAAGCTGCAGCTGTGCCTTCTTGATCTGGCAATGTTTGAGGGGCCATTGCCCAGCCAAGAATGAAAGCTCTAACATGATCATTGTCAAAATTTTCTAAAGTAAATTGACGTGAGCTCAACTGAAAATCTCGAAGCTTCTTCATTCCTGCAGGATTATTTTCAAGACCTTGATACATATAGCTTGGTGGAGCAGGAGAAGAAAACATGCCTTTAACGACACCATCTTTGATCTCACCAAATTCTTCATATATTTCACGATATCGCTGGGCATCTTTTTTAGAGTATTCAGCAATAGTGTCACAGGTTTTATCAATATCTTTATAAACAATAATGCCTTGCCCTTCATTCTTATTCGGATGGCCAGTAATATGATCATCTGAATAAATATAACGAAGGCCATGTTTTTCTAGCTCTGGACGTAGCTCCTGAAAGTCCGGATTCAAATGAATCCAAACATGGGATGACCCGAACTGGTCATGTTTAAATCCTGGTTTTGTGAGTTCTCGGGTTAGAACCCCTCCCCCTACCCAGTCATTTCTTTCGACTACGCATACTTTTAATCCATTTTTAACCAGTAGTGCAGCACATATCAAACCATTGTGGCCACCACCAGCAATAATCACGTCAAAATCAGCCATATTTACAACCTTTATTATTCAACAAATATTAACAAGGCACGTATACAGAACGAATGTCGCTCTTCCTCATCAATAAGTAAGGAACGAAACCTAATTAAACCTACTTTCACCTGACGCAACAATATTATTAATCCCATTAATTGTCAACATAAAAATACAAGACACCATTTAAAATGGCTTTCAGGGGGTTTTCATACCCTTGCACACGTAGAATTAGTACATTAATCCCATTAAATAGAACTTAAAACTAATCCCATTTAATATTAGTGACATCAAATTATTAATTAGATAGAATTGCAGTTAATGCTAACTAATTAACGGAAATAAAATATGGCGACTAATGTAAAGGCAGCCGCAACTAACACTAAGCGTCCGATGCCAAGAGGACAGGCTAAACACGTTGTGGACACCTTAGGGAAAAGAATTGCTGCGGGTGAATATAAAGAAGGAGAGACTTTACCAATAGAAGCAGATTTATCTGTAATGCTAGGTGTAGGGCGTAATGCATTACGTGAAGCCGTTAAAATTCTATCTGCTAAAGGTTTTATGACCACAACTCCCCGCAGTGGTACTAAAGTAACTTCACGAGTTCATTGGAATATGCTAGATCAACAAGTATTAGGTTGGCATGCAGATCCTGACATAGCGACAGAAGCCTTTATGCTTGATTTAATAGAAGTTAGACGAATAATAGAACCCAAAGCGGCTAAATTGGCAGCAGAGCGTGCGACCAGAGAGGAAATCTCCGACATAATGGATGCGTTCGAACAAATGAAAGTTCACAAAGATGATCACGAAAAAAGAATGGAGGCAGATATTCAATTTCATTCACTCATACTGATGGCGTCACACAACCCTATTTTAAGCCAATTTAAAACAGCCGTAGCAACTTACCTTAAAGCACACGTAAGGCTAGGCCAAGAGCAAACCGATGAAGAAATTGAACTAGATTTAGAGCACCATCACAAATTAGCTTGGGCAATTGCTAGTGGTAAAGCAGACGTTGCATATAATATTGTTGATGACATACTTAGCCACAATACTAGCCATTTATCTAACATAAACAAATAAATAGGCAGCTACAAAGTAATGTCTGATAGCATCACATGTAATATAGCTACATTATTTGATGGTACAATCTAACACCTATCGATTTCACCATATTTCTATTAAATCAAGAACACTTCAGTATCACTAATCAAAAAAGCCCTATACAAAAATAGAGCTTTTTCATTAGTATATTTTATAATTATCACCAGCGCAAATAAATCCCACTATTAGATTACGTTTACATTTATCAATTCATTAAACACATGCTACAAACAACAATAAATAAATACTTAGCATTAGATATCAACAAGATAAAGCATTAAATAAAAACACAAGCTCAGGTGATACCACAATTAATCCCATTAAATAGCGATTGTAATTGCTATTCCTTATGAGTGATTGATATAATCAACCACTCATAAAACTTATATAACCTAGGAGCAAGGTCTTCCAGATGAGTAAAATCTTTCTATTGGGCGAATGCATGATTGAGTTAATGCCATCGCCGTCGAATACCTTTAAGCAATCATTTGCCGGAGATATCTTTAATACCGCTGTTTATCTAAAACGGTCGTTTTCTCAAACTCAAGTACACCTGATAACAGCGATAGGTAAAGACAAGTTCAGCCTAGAAATGCGCGAACATTTTCATCGTGAACATATCGAATCTTCATTTGTTTTTCAATCAGACAATAAAATTCCTGGACTATATGCCATACAAACTGATGAAACAGGAGAGCGTAGCTTTACCTATTGGCGTGAAGATTCTGCGGCACGCCAAGTGATGCAATACCTTAATAACGAAGTCATTAAACAGATTTCGCAAGCGGATATGTTCTTTTTTTCTGGCATATCATTAGCCATATTGCCGCAAGAAGACCGTGAAAATTTTTGGCGCTTCATTGAAAAATTAAAAGCAGCTAAAGTACAAGTTGTATTCGATCCCAACTATCGAGCCGCATTGTGGGCGAGTCCTGAGCAAGCGAAACAGCAATTTGAATTAGCTTTTGAATATGCTGATATCACTTTACCCGGAGTTGATGATTTTCAAGAGCTTTATGGCTTAACCACAGCTGAACAGGTCGCCGACTATTTATATCCATATGCTTTAAAAGAATTGTTAATTAAAAATGGAGGAAAAGAACTACTTTGGTTAGGGGATAATCAACGTCATTTCGTTACCATTAAACCAGTAGATAAGGTAGTTGACGCCACATCTGCAGGTGATGCATTTAATGGCGTTTACTTAGGGGCTCGCTTGCAGGGGCTACCTGCTCATCAGTCCATAGCATTGGCGTCCAAAGCCGCCGCGTTTGTGATTCAACATCCAGGTGCGATCGTTCCACAAAGCACATTCAAAATTTTTATTGAAGAGCTAACGAGTTCGCCCCATAGTAGATAAAAATCATATAGCTGTATGGTAAGCGCTATTAAACGATTCATCCCTCTTGGTCGATACATTCTTATTAATCAACAAAGTATGCAATTAAATCAGTGTGATTTCAAATAAGTTCAATTGTGGAGATAATATTTCCGGGCAAGGCGCTCGATTAAGTAATAGCAGGCTATTAGGATTGAGAGCAACGCCGACATGAACTATTTTAACCAGTACAAGTGAGCAATATTTTAATCAAATTGGTATAAGCACTTATTAGCCTACAACTTAGCTAGTAGAAAGTACTGAGAATTAATACTTATAGGAAGTTCATAGAGCCAATAAAATTGTGGCTAATATACTCAACCACAGCATTGTAATTTTAAACTAAATTAAAACTGTTTAAGTGATTGAATAACGAATCCCGATCACCTAATTAATCGCAACTCGCACCGCAAGTAATATTAAGACCACGCCAGTAACTTTATCAATAATATGGCTATTAGCTTTCAATTTTGCCAACACAGGTCCTCTTGATAAACCAAAAACCACGAGGCAATACCATATGGTATCTAGTCCACCAACCGTAAAAATCATAATAAACTTGTGACTTATGCTGGCATCAACATCAACAAATTGGCTGAATAAGGCTAAAAAGAAAATCGCTAATTTAGGGTTTAAAAAAGCCAATAGAAAGCCATCTCGCCAACCATTTATCTTCTTATCCTGCTTACCTTGAACAACATCAAGGTCAATTTTACTACCATTACTTTTTAGCGCGTTAAACGCCAAATAAAGTAAAAAGGCAGCACCAGTGTACTGAATGACTTGAAAAACTAGTGGTGATTGCACAATTACAAGGCCAATTCCGGTTACCGCAATTGCTGCATATAAACCAACACCAAAACCATGACTAATAGCCGTAGCTAAACCCGGTTTATGACCTCCTAACATAGTATTACGTACTACTAATGCCAAAGAAGGACCTGGTGATAAAGCCCCTAATATACAAATAACAACTAATGATAACCACAATTCTAAAGACATAACTCATTCTACTGTTTGATTAAAAGTAAATTTATACCAGTTCGCTTAATTAAGTGCTCTATTTTTTCATGATAAAAATGAGAAGCTAATTATGCGGATTTGTTTAAGCTCATCTAAACATAAAAGCTGACAATAAAAAACTGACATCTCTTTATAAATATTTCCTATTAGGTAGTATCTCGTAAACCGAAGCTTGCAGGCTACCTGTTACCTCCCTGTATTTATAGATAGTTATTACTATAGATTTTGAAAAGGGAACAAGCATTCTCTTCAATCAACGTCTTGCCTAAAGACACTTCTAATTCCAGCTGAATCCCGCACCTTGAGGTAACATGGATATAATGGCGAGAGGATTGTGACATTGTAATTACTCAAAATGATATCATCTTCGTATTGAATTAAGCCCATATAGAACTAAGTAAGACTTATGTTCTGTACCAGCAATTTTTCATATCAAAAATAGTTGGCTCTAATGTGAAACGAAGTGGAGCGCAGCCAACTATATTTTTCCGTTTGAAGTTTTTATAAATGGTACTCGTACACGTTATTTTGTGAACCATACAGTTCCATTGTCCCATTCAAACTAAAACCCAATTTATTCAATAACTTATTTGAACTTAAGTTGTCCGGTAACGTGACTGCCAAGGTGGTATTTAGAGAGTGGGTGAGCATTTCTTTTTTTAGGACTGAGTAAGCCGCCTCACTTGCATAACCTTTACCAAAAAACTCAGGTAAAAATGCATAACCTAAGTCTGGATATTCTAGCTCTTCTCTTTTCAATAAACCGCATATACCTATAGGTATCTCTGTTTCTTTTAAGAGCACCAAATTCAGACCAAAACCATAAATTTGATAACTCGATATTGGACCATTATTAAGATAGTTTATTGCATCTGTATTAGTTCGGACATTTTTGTCTGTTATGTAGCGGATAAAAGATTCTTCATTTAACAATCGAACGATAAACTCGACATCTTTGAGATTGAATTGTCTGACAATCAACCTTTCTGTTTCACATACTACTTTCATTGAAAGACCTTTACTGCCAATAGACTCCAACCTCACTAAAAGGCAAATAATAGTTAATTAAAACAAGCGATTATGGAACAAAAGCCAACTCTGTATCGTCTTGTTTGAATAGCTTATAGATTAATTATTTAAATACGCAATTAGCACAATTATTGAGACGTAAAAGGATAGTCCCAAGAGCAAAATTAAATTAACCTTTTTAGCTCTACTAGCCTTGAAAGTTGCAAAATCCTCGAACTTTATTTTAAACCGACCAAACGTAAATACTTTTAAAATAAAACAACCCGCTGAGTAAAAAATAAAACCTAAGACAGTGTCAATTAATAACCACACAAATATATCCATAACGATACTCATGCATATTCCCTAAAATCCAAACGTGCAAATTTTAATATTGCCCCTTTAACCACCTTTTTGCTGTAATTTTATCAAGCTTTCTTCTGTATTTAATTGGTGAAAACTCTTCGGCATTCCCTTTCATAACATCAAAAATATCTTCTGATATTATAGCCCCAATAGCGTGGATTGCTTCATGCCGATTCAAACCTTGTCTTGTCAGTTTAGCAATAGTTTCAGGTATTAAATCAACTCCCATGGCTAATTGATTCTCAATTATCACATGGATTGATGAATGTACCTTTAAAGCATCAACGGCCATTTCAAGATCTAATTCTGAGTGGAAATCATGAACTAATTCAATTCGTATAGCTTAATCTAATGCTAACCAGTTTTCTGAGTCTACTGGTTTATTGGGATTATATTTATCCATTATTACCTCGAATGCATGAGTTTACTTTGCACTTAACGAGCTTATAAAATAACTCGTTTAAATTAAAATACTCTAACTGGATTATTTTCTTTTAACAATCAAAAACGTTCACACCTTAGCTGAGTCTGAAACTAATTGAACCTTGTTGATATTTGATGAGTCACCTTGCTTGAATAGTACCAGCGTAAGATTAACCGATAAATGTCTATGCCCAATGGGCAGTGATGAGTTTACATTAAGAGTGACTCTATATTTTTTTGCCGTAACTATTAGTTTTATCGCTAACCGACATAGCGAAGTAGAAAACATTATGAATGGCCTGAAAACTAGCTGTCTAATGGCAACTAAAAGAACACTATTGTCTATTGACAGGAGTTAGGCTCATATGTGTTATATTCTTACGGTAACATCTCGTAATAAGGTAGATTTAAGATGGGTTCAAAACCAAGTTTTTGTGCTAAATTATATGAGCTCTTATTAGAAAAATTGCATGACCAAACGGGGGTGATATTATTAGCAACACAATATTCAATTAATTGCGCTGAAATTAAAGTACCGTAGCCAAGCTTTCTTTTTTGAGAATGAACTTCCATTCCAAGCTCTAGCTCAGATGAAGTTATAAATGCAGAAAATGCCACAGCAACTACCAAATTACCTTCCCTTAACTCAAAACCTTTAGCACCACTTTCAAATTGCGAAAAGGAACTCCAAAAAAAGCGAGGGGCAACCAAAGAGCCAAACTCTTTAAATGTTTTTTCTGAAATAGGTGCCACAGAAATATCCGATGGCAATTCGGAAAGTGTTTGAGCCATGAAGCTACAGTTATTAAATTTGAAATTAATTCTCCTATGAAGCTTTACGGTCTTAGGCTCATTTTCTTGTGCTAGACTCAATAAATGATTAAGCTTAACTTCATGCCTCACAGGATGAACTTGCATCCATTCTTTTTGGATACGAGAACCATCTTCATTAATCGCATAACTCCAAAATTGTTTATTCAAGAAGTCATCTGAAATCTGACCAAAAAGTAATGACATTCCATACTCGTGAACGACATAAAATGCACAAGGACTTTGCGAGCAATTTGTGTAAACACATCCGTTGGCTTTTCCTTCTAATACAGCCCTTGCAAAGAGAGCGTTAAAGGAAACATCCGCCAAAGCATCCAAAGCTCTAAAGTAATATTCTTTTGATAAAACTTTCATTTAAATCCTAATAATTTCATCTACTCACTTAAAGACACAGACATAGCAACGTCGACAAGTTCAATCCAAATATCCACAAGCGACACTACACTTTTTTTATGAAGTGTTCCCTACCGCCATAAAAAATAATGTACTTAGTAGAAGTCTAATCCCAAAGCCCTTGATAAATAGCAACCATATCGCTGATAGACGGCTCAATAGGGTTGTTGCCTGGAGATCCTGAAGCCAAAGCTTGCTCCGCCATGGTTTGACATACCTGAAAAAAATCATCGCGCTTAATACCAAACTCCTGTGGTGTTGGTACCGCTAACTCATCATTTAATGCACGAAGTTCAATTAATAATTTCTGGTTAGCAACCTCATTACTGTCTTGCTCTGTTGCGATACCCATCGCTCGTGCGCAATCGGCATAGCGTACTGGTGCAGCGGGGATAGAATAAGCAGTAACACTTGGTAATAACATCGCATTTGAGAGTCCATGAGGCACATGAAAAAATGCGCCTATAGGACGGCTCATACCATGCACCAGGGCCACAGAAGCGTTAGAAAAGGCAACACCTGCTAAAGTAGAACCAAGCATCATAGCTTCACGAGCACTTTGGTCTTCACCGTTATTATAAGCTTTGCGCAAGTTTGGCCCAATCAGTTTAATCGCTGAAATAGCCTGACTATCACTGTATGGATTAGCTTTTTTACTCACATAAGCTTCAATCGCATGGGTTAAGGCATCAATTCCGGTATCGGCAGTGACCCGGGGAGGCAGGCTTATCGTTAACTTATAATCAACCAACGCCGCGATGGGCATAAAACCAATACCGACACAAAGCATTTTCTCGTCGTTAGTTTCGTCTGTTATGATGGTAAATTTCGTCACTTCAGAGCCAGTCCCTGCCGTTGTAGGTACGGCAATGACTGGCAAGCCTTGTTCTGTAACCACTCGAGGAAAACGATAGTCTTGCATCACGCCACCATGTTTGGCTAATATCGCGATAGCTTTGGCACTGTCAATTGGGCTCCCTCCCCCCAAAGCAATAATACAATCGTAATTACCCTTTCGTGCCTGATCAACACCCGCTTGAATGGATTTTACCGTGGGCTCTGGCACTGTATCGTCAAAAATATGGGCACAAATGTTTTGTCTGCCTAAATTAACTTCAATATCACGAGCATATCCCAGTGCCACCATCATCTTGTCGGTAATGATCAAAGGCCGCTTGCAACCAAGGCTAACTAATATGTTGGGTATCTGCAGGACAGCATCTTCACCTACTTGCATAATACGCGGTAGAATAACTTGTGTGGACATATCAACTCCTATCAATTTTTAAGTTCTATGGGTAAATTACTTCTTCTAAATATTCCCCGTTGATTTACTTTTCTAGCGATAGCGATAAACGTATGCATACCTTCTATTTTCCTTCTCTGGCGAAAACAGAATTCTAGCAGGTTTACCTTCATGAACATCGATTGTTAGATCCGTAAAACAAGCTCAATCGCCAGCGTTTAAGGCATAGTCACTATGATCGATTTACAGATTGAACGCAATATATCCTAGAGCAAAAAAGTATCACCACAATAACACTCGGCTTAGCTTAAGTTTACCATTTCCTCAATATCGGCCCCTGTAACAGATGCTAGAGCACTGCCAGTAATAACAATCATGTTAGGACGCGTAGTAATTGGGGATATGAAAATAATTTATCAATGGTGTTTATAAAAAACCAAAGTACTCCAGCTTCATTAAGGCTATCAATTCACTGTTCCATTGGCGCAGTAACTTTTCTTGCCTAGCCCCTTTCACTACATATTATGCTAATGCTACCGCATAATTTAACAAAAAAAAGACCAATCAAAGTTATGGTTTTTCAGCAAACCACTGTCCCAAACATTCTATATGTTTAATCATATTTCACCTCTGCAGATGTAGTTTTCTTACAAGTGTGTCCAACAAGTCTAGGTTCAGATTATTTAAAACTTTGCCAGTTTAAATTGATCTTTATCAACCTTTTCTTATTCAAGTTAGAGCTATCTGCTAAGTTCAACTAGACTTAAAGTTAGCCTAAAGTCAGCATTATCAAGAGCATTCATTATAGGAGTTTAAATGAATATTAAATTTTTTGGAGCGACTAGAGAAGTCACTGGCTCTTGTTATTTAGTACAAGTTAACAGCAAAAACATACTGCTTGAATGTGGCATGTTACAAGGCTCTCATGAGAACGTTCAACACAACCATGATGACTTCCCTTTTGATGTTGCTGACCTAGATGCCGTGATCGTCAGTCATGCACACCTTGATCACACCGGTCGACTACCTATGCTAATAAAAGAAGGTTTTCATGGCTGCATTTATACTCACAATGCTACCGTAGATTTATGTGAAATTATGCTAGTAGACTCGGGTTATATTCATGAAAAAGAAGCTAGCTGGGAAAATAAGAAGCGCGAACGTAAAGGCTTAACATTAATAGAGCCTCTTTATACAACAGCAGAAGCGGAAACAACATTACAGTATTTTAAAGGGCTTACCTATGATGAGGAGTTGGAAATATGCCAAGGCGTTAAACTTACACTAAGAGATGCCGGTCATATTATTGGATCTGCTATCGTTGAACTATCACTGACTGAAAATGGTGTAAGTAAAAAAGTAGTATTTAGTGGTGACTTAGGTCATAAAAACGCTCCTATTCTGCGAGATCCTTTTAAAATAAAATATGCCGACTTAGTCATCATGGAAAGTACTTATGGTGATAGGCTACATCGTAGTTGGGAAGATACTTGGCAAGAAATGGGTAAGATTATTGCCAATGCAAAAAGTAGTCATGGGAATATATTAATTCCAGCCTTTACTGTTGGGAGAACACAAGAGTTACTCTATGAGTTTAAACAACACTTTGAGCAGTGGCAGTTAGGTAATTGGCAAATTTTTCTCGATAGCCCAATGGGAATCAAAGCGACTAATATTTATGCAAAACACCATGAAGTTTACGATAAAAAAGCTATCAATATAGAACAACACCAAGATGGCATATTTGATTTACCCAATCTACATATGTCAGAAACAACAGAATACTCAATGAAAATTAATCAAATTAACTCCGGCGCTATTATTATCGCTGGTAGCGGTATGTGTACGGGTGGCCGAATTAAACATCATTTCAAACATAATATTTGGCGTGAAAATGCTCATATTCTTATTGTTGGCTTTCAAGCCCGAGGAACATTGGGCCGATCGCTTGTTGACGGCTGTGAAAACATTCATTTATGGGGAGAGAGAATACAAGTTAAAGCGAATATTCATACCATTGGTGGTTTTTCTGCCCATGCTGATCAACAGGGTTTGCTAGATTGGTATCAAAATTTTGTCAATAAACCACCAGTAGTACTCGTTCACGGTGAAGAAGGTGCAATGGAAGTACTCGCACAAAAATTAAAACATCAATACCAAGTTAATGTTGTGCAAGCAAGCTATAAGCAAAATATTATTCTCTAACAAGAAGGAAGTGATCATATAAGCATATTATATTTGCCACAGAGCTTAATGAAACTAGAGCCCATTAAAATCCACTATACTTGATCTAAAACACAGTGGTTAGCCTATTTATTAAACTATGCTAGTGATGACATACTAATTTTACTTATGTGCTGAACTGAATAAATTTTATTTTAACTTTCCCCTTAACTTCTATTTTAGGAAAAGGATTTATCACCTTATGTTAAAACTAAAATCCGTTGCCATCGACACCTTCAAAGAGAATGTTGCTTACTTACATCGTGATTGTCCTCTGTATCGCACTGAGGGCTTTCAAGCATTAATGAAAATAGAAATCTACATAAAAGGCAATGGTGACCCTGTACTTGCTGTATTAAATATTGTTGATGACTGCTCGATTGTTGATATTAATCAACTTGGTTTAAGCACCCAAGCTTTTGATCAGTTAGGTAAAGAGCAGGGAATTAACGTAAGAATAGCACCTGCTAAACCGCCAATTTCTCTTATAGCTGTACACCGGAAAATTGCAGGTGAAACGTTGAACAAAAATGAATTTCATCTTATTTGCCAAGATATTTTAGAAAACCGTTATTCCAAAATGGAAATTGCTGCATTTTTAGTGGCGTGTAGTCATAATGGTTTAGAGCGTGAAGAGGTATTCTTTTTAACAAAAGCTATGGTTGATACCGGCAAAAGCCTGAACTGGGGCGAAGCTATCGTGGTAGATAAGCATTGTATTGGTGGCATTCCTGGCAACCGTACCACCATGATTGTTATGCCGATAATAGCAGCACATGGTATGTTAATGCCTAAAACCTCTAGTCGTGCCATAACCTCACCTGCAGGTACCGCCGATACTATGGAAGTATTAGCCAATGTAGAGCTTTCCATAGAAGAAATGCAAAAGGTAGTACAGCAACATCGTGGTATGTTAACTTGGGGAGGAACGGCCAGATTAGCTCCCGTAGATGACATTTTAATTTCAGTTGAACGACCATTATCTATGGACTCAACAGGACAATTAGTTGCGTCTATTTTATCTAAAAAAATAGCGGCAGGCTCAACTCACCTTCTTATTGATATCCCCGTAGGCACTTCCGCTAAAATTCATAATAATCAAGAAGCGTTAGCCTTAAGAAAATTATTTGAATATATTGGCGATCTCTTTGGCTTACATATCGATGTGGTAATTAGTGATGGCTCTCAACCCATAGGTAATGGTATTGGCCCGGCATTAGAAGCAAGAGATGTACAACAAGTTTTAAGCAACCAAAAAAATTCCCCTAGTGATTTACGTGAAAAATCTTTACGTTTAGCGGGCAGGATTTTAGAGTTTGATCCCGATGTTAGAGGTGGCCAAGGTTATATTATTGCTAGAGATATTTTGGAATCTGGCCGTGCTTTTGAAAAAATGCAAGCCATTATTTCAGCACAAGGGCTACAGCAAAAAAAACAAAGTAAAGCCGCACTAGAGTACTCAGTGACTGCGCCAAAAAGTGGCTATATTTACGCAATAGATAACTTAATAATAGCGCATATAGCAAGCCTTGCTGGCGCCCCTATAGATAAAAATGCGGGTATTGATATCATTAATAAAGTAGGTGATAAAGTAAAAAAAGGCGACACTCTTTTTATTATATACGCCTGTTTTAAAAGCGACTTTGAATTTTCTATACAATTTGCGAATGAAAATAGTGCTTATGTTATAGAGAAAAAACCAGCCTCAACAGACAATAGTTACTTTATTTAAAAAGTATCCGTTAGGAGTTACAATGACTATAATACTGGGCTTTGACGATTATTTACCACCTGCTCAGCAGCTAGCCAACTGTTTATCGATCCCCCTAAAACTGGTTAAGCTGCATCAATTTCCCGATGGTGAAACAAAAGTAACACTGCCAACAAAATTACCAAAGCAAGTTATAATTTGCCGTACATTAAACCAACCTAATGCTAAGCTCACTGAACTGATCATAACTGCTTCAGCAGCAAGAGCCCAAGGCGTTGAGCAACTAACATTAGTCGCGCCCTACTTATGTTATATGCGCCAAGACATTGCTTTTAATGCAGGAGAAGCTATTAGCCAAAAAATAATAGGAAAATTGCTCAGTAATTATTTTAATAGTGTTATTACTATCGACCCACACCTGCATCGCATCAATAACTTAAATCAAGCAATTCCAAGCAACCAAGCAATTGCTTTGCACGCTAGTAACGCCATGTCTTCATTTTTACAGCAACACTTTAGCCAACCTGTGCTAATAGGTCCTGACAAAGAATCCGAACAATGGGTTAAAGCTATAGCCAAGCCTCATCATTGGCAATACACCATCGCCACTAAAAAACGCTTTGGTGACAAAAATGTTGCTATAACCTTGAAAGCTAGTGATAAAGTTAACAATAACGAAATAAGCCTGACAAATAGAGACGTTATTATTGTTGACGATATTGCCAGTACCGGAAAAACGCTTGAACAAGCGGTAAAACAAATACAACAACAAGCACCAACAAGTATCTCAATCATAGTGACACATGCTTTTTTTGTTGATAACGCCATAACAAGACTCACCAATATGGGCGTCGCTAATATTTGGAGCTCAGACAGTGTACTGCATTACAGCAATGCCTTTAGTATTATAGACACCCTAGCAGAACAACTTAAAAAAACTTTATAAACAACTAGGCTGTTTATGACAACATCAAAGGTATAGTCTTTCAGTACTTTATTTTGTAATTATTTTAGCAACCTTAAACATTTAAGGCACAAGTACTATAGGTACACCAACATAATGAGCCAGTTTATTAGCTACACTACCTAGCAAGAAATCTACAAACAGCGATCTACCTCGTCGACCAACAAAAAGCATATTAGCATGATGATCTTTTACGTATTGATGCAAAACTTCGGCTGGTTCCCCCCAAATGTATTCGCTAGTTAAATGAAGATCAGCTACTTGATACTTTTCAATCAGTGGCTGTAAAATTTTTTTATTTGCGTCATGTTCTACTTGTTTTTTATCTAGCATGGGTGGTGCAATCCCTTCAACCATCAATGGCTGAAACTCTTGCCAAGTAATCACATACACTAATTTAACATTCGCACCAGTTTGTTGTGCCAAATGAACAGCTCGTTCAACGGCTCGTTCGCTCCATTCACTACCGTCAACACCAACTATATACAAAAGCTTACGCATCTTGGTTATCCTTATGATAATTATACTGTTATACCAATTCCAATAAATTTATTCCCACCTCAGAGCTATGTCAGAGAAGCTATAATAAATAAAATTTGTGCTGCTATAGTCATTCTATATCTAACCAATTTGTGCAGTTATTGCTTTTCTGACAAGCTCCCAAGGGCGAGTTTAAAAGGCTTATATACTGCGTTATTGATTTTGACAAAGGAATAACCATTCTCTTCAATCAATGCCTTGCCTCTAAGCCTTTTAATTCTCGCTGAGTAGGAAATAACTTAATGGACTTAGTATTAATAGCCATAAAATTGATAGTTAGTGCTCCGAAAGGGGACTAATTTATAGTTAGGTTGCAAAAATGCCACTAAATCAACCAATTCAGTTATTGTCATTACATCATTAAAATTTCTCATTTTAGATTCACCATCCACAGCAACAGTAGCGAGAGGATAACCTCTAGCCAGTTTATGTGAAGGGTTAATAACACTGGTTACAAGCTCAGCGTAGGTTTTTACCTTGGTTGATTCCCCCCCTAAACGAACATTTAAGTCAGGGTTGTTTATACCTTCAGCTTGTTCAATGCCATTGATACGATGGCATGCTAAGCATTGGTACTTCGTCAACACCACGACTCCCTTATCAACATCACCTTGGGGCAAACTAAATCCTTGAGGTGAATCAGGACCGAGATCACAACTGATGAGGCTAATACTAATTAAAGTAAAACAACAAAAGAGTAAATATTTCATAACGACTCCTTTATTTATCGGTGCCAATAAAAATTATTTATTGAATAAAAGTTATTCACTTTCTGTTTTAACTCTAGTTCACAGATTGCTTAAGCTCTACTTTCATATAAAAGAAGAATGATCTAGATCAATTTATTGTCATTAATGATGAAAATACTTGTGTAGCTCATTAACAACATACCCTGTGTTTTAGTTTCAGAAAAGACATTCAAGCCAAACTTAGTTAATATTTTTTGACTTACTGCTCAATTAAGTTTTACGAGTAGGAATTCACTAGCTATTCGTGAGTTGCTTAGCAATATCAGGAAAAATAACCTTCATTGCTTCATAGAATATATCCAGCTCTTCATTGCTGACCCCATCAACGGCAATTAACTGATTTAACTTTCTCATTAACATCATACGCAAATTGGGATTATCTTTAAGATAATCGTTGACCGTTAACAAATCAGATTTTAGATCGCTCTTAAGCGTTTTTACATACCCATAAAGAGCCATAATTTGTTGATCTGATAACTGGAATTCATTTGCCATAATAAGTTTAAATTCTTGCTTTTCACTTTTATTTTCAACGTTATCAGAACTAATAATATGATAGAGTATTGATGCAAGAGCAATATGGATAACCTCAGAGTCCGGATGCTCAAACAATTGACTTTCTTCATCTAAAGTTTCTAACCAGTGTTTTAATGATTCAAACATGTTTTACTCCAAAACTTATATTGTTATTAGAATTAGATAATCTAAGGTTGAACTAAAAAAACCGAACTACTAATGGCAGTGCAGCCTTTTTTCATCCACAGCAAAACAATAGCAACATCTTCGCCATTACTATTGATAAGATTAGGTAGTTTTTCAATCAGCCCTATATCAGTACTGTTAAATTCATAATAACGATTATCGTTGGCAAAGGGCTCTGGAATTAACACTACCTTATTAGCATCATAAGGATGTTTCCCCAAGGCTCCAGAAAAAGCTATATGCTCATTTTTAAATTCATTTATATTAAAAGAGATCTGATATTTAACTAAGTTAGTACGTGGTGGTTCAATAATAAAATATGACATAATCAACCTTATTTAGATGTCAGTGCTTCAATTTATTTTATAGGATCTTTATTATATTTTCAGACATGAACAAATATTAAGTTAAGCATACGATGTAGAAAGTATAGTATTTATCTAGTTTTTTACGTTGTTTTTCTGACTTACATCAAGTTAAAACACAATAAACAACAGAGGCAGTGAATAAAGGTAATCGTCTATCTCTAAGGGATTAGCAATTAAAAATCACTTTTAACGGTAATTCCAAACATACGAGGAGAGCCTATTTGGCCTGAAACAACACCTGCACTACCAGACGTTAATATTTCTGTAAAAAATTCTTCATCAACAGCATTTTTTATCCATGCCGAAACAGACCACCATTGACCATCAATATCCATATCAAAGCCAGCTCTAAAGCCAATTAAACCGTAACCTTTTTGGCTAATAGCTTGCAAATTGTCTAAAGAAAAATATACATCATCTTGATATACGTAATCAGCTTGAACAAAAGCGTTAGTGTTGCCATTAACTTCCCAAAAGTAGCGGGTCATTAAGTTATATGTTATCTCTGGGGTATTAGCTGCTTGAGCACCGGTAAAACTTAATAATCCGACTTCCGCTGAAATTTCAGAATTTGTATAGCCTAGACCACCACGAAACTCTATATTGTCAGTAGGGAACCAGTTAATTTCTACTTCACCGCCTGATACATCAGCTTCACCAGCATTAAATATGGTATAGCGACCATCAGGTAAGTCAGCAAATAATTGCATATCAGAATATTCATACAAATAAAGCGCCGCATTTACGCGTAGACTAGAGTCAAGCATCATAGTTTTAATACCAACTTCATATGCATCTATATATTCTGGCGCTGTTGAAGAGTGATCGCCTTCAGTGACGGCCCAAAAGCCATTCCAAACGCCGGCTTTATAACCTTGACTGTAACTACCATAAACCATGATATCATCACTAATATCATAATTAAGCCCTAATTTTCCTGTCCACTCTGTCGATGTTAATTTTTCATTTTCTACTGTAATAGGTTCATCCACCGAAAAGAAAGTTATATCCCCCGTAAAGTCATCATCTTTATCTGTGACTCTAGTACCACCATCAAAGCTAACTTCATCTTCAGTAACTCGAACGCCGGCAATTAATGTTAATTTATCCGTTAATCTAGTTTCGGTGTGTGCATAGGCAGCGATGGATTTAGTCTCTTGCTCAAAATCAACAGTGACAGAATGATTTACTCTATCTCTATAACCATAAATATCGGTGATATGCTGACTATCTTGATAATAAATGGCACCTACCATCCAGTCTATTTTGTCCATAAATGGTGTTAAAGAAGCTAATCTTAACTCTTGAGAGAATAACAATACATCGTTGGTATAATTTCCATCACCAATAACAAATGGGCTGCCATCAAAATCTTCTCCGACTGTTTTATCAAGTGTTTCATAACCTGTTATCGAGGTTAGTGTGAATGTATCGTAATCTATCGTGGCATTGATAAGCGCACCAAAACTATCAGCTTCAATTTTTGGTTCTTTTGAAAACTCCCCTACACGCAAGTCATGATTAGAATCATGATAACCTAATCTGTTTACACAATTTGTATCATTAACAAATGCCATAATGTCATTTGAAGCACGGTCTAAACAGTTATTACGATATTGTAGTCCGTTTAAGCCTGGTATTTCTGGCGCCGGGCCGGTAGGGTTATCTAAAGCACTACGACCTATACCAATCCAAGGTTCGTTTTCTGATCTATCTCGACCACCATGAATATTCCAATATATCTCAGCATCATCGAGCTCAAGTAAAAATCCGGCTCTAACACCAAAGGTATCTGTTGCACCTATGGTATTTCCGGTCAGTGTATTTTCAAAAGTTCCTTTATCTTGATATGTCCATTTGCTCGCTACGCGTGTTGATAAATTATCAGTAAGTGCTCCACCATAAGCAGCTTCAGCATAAACAGTACCGTAGTTACCTAAAGTTAAGCTAAAGTTACCTTCGCTAACATCACTTGGACGTTTGGTAATGAAACTCACCGCACCAGCAGTAGTATTACGACCAAACAATGTTCCTTGTGGGCCTTTTAATACTTCAACTCGTTCGACATCAAAAACAGAAAAGCTCATCATATTATTGGTAGGCAAAAATAACTCATCGGTATAAACGCCAACAGGCGCGACACTATTTGAAGTGAACGCTGCATTACCAATACCACGAATGGTAAAGATAGGTGCTGATTTATTAACTACGTTCTTTACATTTAAGTTTGGGGTATGTTGCGCAACATCAATAGGTTGTTCCACACCCAATGTTTCTAACATGTCTTCACTAAAAGCGGTTACCGCAATACCAACTTTTTGCTGATTTTGTTGGCGTTTTTGTGATGTAACTACGATAACTTCAATTTTGCCTTTTTCTTTTTTTTCAACTTCTTTCGCCTCTTGTGCTTCTTCAGCTATCACTGTAGAAGAAAACATAAGGGTAAAGATACTTGCTAGTAATGTTTTTTGAGTATTGACTTGTTTATTCCCCTGTTGATCGTTATTGTTTTTTGATAAAGGCTTTATTAAAAAAGCCTTTTTATTTGAGAGGTCACCTTCAAGATTACTACCTTTAAGTAGCATGGTTAGTGCTTGCTCAACGGTATAATTGCCTTGAATTGCGTTTCCCCTCTTGCTTTTAACGAGATCATAAGGAAATAGAAAAGATATCTTAGCGATATCCGATAGTTTATTAAGAGATGTACTTAAAGGTTGAGCCTGAATATTAAATTCATATTTCTCGTTCATCTTTTTATTTTCTTTTGCTTGTATGTTAAATACAAAAAAACAAAAGCTTAATAAACTAATAACTATTAGCGTCTTATTAAAACGCTTGAGAAATGTAAATCTACTATTCAATAAATCCATTTATTATTCTTTTATTCGTAGTTGGACATGATTATCATCTAATTTGTTCACGCTGATGCCGAAACCCGATTCTAATACGTAAAATAAGGTGTCGGTTTCACCTACCCTGAATTGCCCACCAATACGCATAGACTTTAACTCAGGATCAAGCACATCAATTTTCACTGGAGTATGTCTAGTGATCTCTTTAATCACTTCTTCTAAAGACTCTCCAGCAAAAACTAGCTTACCTTCTTTCCAAGATAGAAAGCGTGTTACTTCACTGGTATCCAATTCATCAATATCACTGATATTATCATTATCAATTGGAATACTAATACGTTGACCTGCGGATAAGGTACCTAACATTTTTTTCACCTTAGTCGGTTGATTAACCGCACTGTTTACAATCGTAAGAGTATTTGGGCTTGTTAGATTTGATTCCGTCTTTTGTTGAGCGCTATGTTGAAAGTTTTGTTCAACTTCAATCACATCATAATCATCAGGAATAACAACTAAAGTATTATCTACAATAGCTAACTCTACCGTACCTTCGCTAACAAGGACTTCTATTGTTCCATTCAACTTATGAACAGTAAAAGCAGTACCTATAGCACGCACTAAACGATCCTCTGCATACACTTCAAATGGCCGTGTTGCATCTTTAGCTACTTTAAAGTGTGCTTCACCTTTTATAAGATTTATCCTACGATAGCTTTCACTGTAATCAATATTTATTGTTGTATTACTATTAAGCCATAATATCGACCCGTCAGGCATAACACGTCTCAGGTTTTCACCCATTTGTGTATTAAAGACCAAATCATTTGTTTTTAATGCTGTTGGAGTGAGGCTAATGACCAACCAAGTAAATACGCAAACTAAAATAGACGTGGTTAAAACAGGTCGAAGTAATTGCTTTCTTTGCTTGAGACAGGTAGATAAAAATGCATAAATCGCCAGCAGTGGAAATAATAGTGTAGACAATAAAACTGAAAACATTGACTGTTTACGCATTTCTTGAGGTAACATTACCGACGAAAGCAGATCCATCTCTCCCCAAGAGTTAACCATATTTTCCAAACATTCACGGTGCACTGTACTGGTTGCAACCCAAGCATTTAATTCAGCAATTTGTTTCTTTGAAAGCTTAGGGGTATCTTCAAGTAATAATACCCACTGTGCAGCTTCTTGATTAATGATGGTTTTGTTAGTAAACCCTTTTACATTAGTTTTCATTACACACTCCCCGATTTAATGGGTGCATTAGGTTTTTCAGTAGTAATTTTTTCATTGTGCTCATTATTGTATTGCGTTATCGCCTCATTATAGGCGCACATCCCTTTGGTAATATAGTTGCTAACTGTAATAGTCGAGATATTCATACGTTTAGCAATGTCTTTGGTGGCAAGACCATAGACTTTTCTCATAACCACTGCTTGTCGACATTTGTTAGGTAAACCCGCTATCGCTTCACACATTACGCCTAGTTTTTCTTGTGCTAAGGCATTATTTTCTAAATTATCCAATTCTAGTGTAGAGTCGACCAAATCAATATCTTCAACATATTCATTTAATTGAGTTGACGCTTTTCTAAAATCAGAAACGATTAAGTTTTTTGCTACACGAAACATAAACGATTTAGGTTTAAGTACTTCATTCTCCAATGATGATTTATATGTACGTAAAAATGTTTCCTGA
>Ga0105356_10000171_pt1 | contig 55983 bp, 35 predicted proteins | sample GOMGulsemesocosm_3_FD_83502 | JGI IMG/M metagenome (GOLD analysis project Ga0105356, IMG submission 83502) | Methane-oxidizing microbial communities from mesocosms in the Gulf of Mexico - GOM9D Gulf of Mexico | ecosystem: Environmental > Aquatic > Marine > Cold seeps | place: Gulf of Mexico...
AATACGCCATAAAAACGGCGATTTATTGTGGGATACTGGTCTACCCGCCTCACTTGTTAATGCAAAACCTATGGTCAACGGCGTCTTTAGTCTTAGCATGAAAAAGACCTTGGTTGAACAACTTAAAGATATCAAAATTACGCCAAACGATATTGAATATTTGTCACTGTCACATAGCCACTTTGATCATGTAGGCCAAGCGTCATCGTTTGCGCAAACAACTTGGCTGGTTAGCGACAAAGAGCAGAAAGCGATGTTTGCTAATGAAAAGTCGTCAGCACAATTCGCTGCATTTAAAGACTTCAAACGCAAAACTTTCACCGGTGACTATGATGTGTTTGGTGATGGTTCCGTGATCATTTTAGATCTAGCTGGACACACCGTAGGACATAGCGCATTACAAGTGAACTTGAAAAACACTGGTACGGTTTTATTGTCGGGCGATCTGTATCATCAAGCCAAAAGCCGAGAACTTAAACGTGTACCGCGTTTTAATCATGATGAAAAAAACACCCTTAAGTCGATGGCTCGTTTCGAAAAAATAGCCAAAGAAACTTCAGCACGCGTGGTTATTCAACATGAAACAGCAGATATCAAAAAATTGCCAAAACTGCCTAACTATTTAGATTAAACGAAAAAGAGATCCTTAACTGGATCTCTGTCAACAGCTACAAATAAGCCAACGGTTTAGGCGAAATATCGAATTCTTAACGAATTCTAGACATATATGTCGCAAATAGTTTGCGTTACTAACTATACAAGTTTCTGGCATCAATGGTCATGATGCAAGACAGGAAAAGGTAATGTTAGTTCCCACGCCGTAGAAACTGCTGATGAGTCGTTAGATCGGCGACAGTGCGTTTAATTAAAGTGTCTAAATTTTCCATCAGATCCATAAGCTGCTCATCACTAAGCGTATCTGCGATAGGATGATAATCTTGTGGGGTCACGCCCTGTCCAATCATTACTTGCTGCCAAGCAATATCACTAAATAACGCTTCAACACTGGTGAAGACCTTACCCGAGTCCTTAAATAGCGCCAATTTATCGGCTAAACTAGTAGGAATGTCCATTCGCCGACAGTCACGCCAAAAGGGTGTGTCATCCCGTTGATTAATTTTGTAATGCAAAATAATAAAATCTCGCACACATTCATATTCCGCTTTCGATTGCCGATTAAACTCGTCAATTTCAACTTGCTTGATGCCATCATTGGGGAAGAATTTAATCAAACGGGTCGCTGCTGTCTGGATCAAATGAATACTAGTAGATTCTAACGGCTCTAAAAAGCCACTCGACAGACCGATGCTCACAACATTCTTGCGCCATTGTTGTAATCGACGCCCCGTGCGAAATGGAATGATCCTTGGTTCATCCAATGCCTCAGTGTCTAAACCGTCGAGCAATTGCTGTTTGGCCTCGTCATCACTCAAATATTTACTGCTATAAACTAAGCCATTGCCCATGCGATGCTGTAGTGGTATTTGCCACTGCCAGCCAGCGGTTCTCGCAATGGAGCGCGTGTAGGGTTTTAGCTCATCACCCGATTTTGATGGCACAGCTACGGCGCGATCGCACGGTAAATAATGCGACCAATCCTCAAATCCCGTATTTAACGCCTTACCAATGAGTAGTGCTGCGAGTCCTGAACAATCAATAAACAAATCACCACTGATAGACTGCCCATTAGCGAGCGTTAAGTTCTCCACAAAGCCACTTTCGTCATGAGTATGCACTTGCTCGATATAGCCTTCAATTCGGGTTACACCTTGCGCCTCACTGACCTTACGCAAGAGTTTGGCATAAAGACCAGCATCAAAATGATAGGCATAGGCCAGCCCTGGTAAGTTGGTACCAGGAATATGAGTTAATGGTGCAAATTTGTTGGCACTCGCAGCGCGATAGTTTAGCGAGTAATGATCGAAAGGTTGTTGATTACCCAGCGCACGGCTCTTAAGCCACAAATGGTGAAAGTCGCAAAACGCTAAGTTTTTGCCAACGCTGCCAAACGAGTGCATGTATGACTCACCCGGTTTAGTCCAGTTTTCAAAGGCGATACCAAGCTTAATCGTGCCATTGGTTGCTTTAAGGAATTCTTGCTCATCAATACCCAGCGCGCGATTGAAATCAACGATCGGTGGAATGGTCGCCTCACCGACACCAATAATGCCGACTTGATCCGACTCAACCAGCGTTATATTGAGCGCTTTACCTAGTGTTTTCACCAATAAGGCGGCTGTTAACCAACCGGCTGTGCCGCCACCAACGATTACTACATTCGATATTTTCATAATATTTTCCAGCTAACCAATTACAATACGATGGTACTCATACCATCAATGATATAGATAATTGTATGTATATCCAATCTGCCAAACCTGAATTTTCAAGAAGTATAGCCCCCTTAAAATACAAAAAGCCCCTACCATTTTCATGGCAGGAGCTTTTATTAACACCTAATCGTTAGGTTATTAGAATTTGTAAGCAAAGCCTAATAAGAACGAACGACCGTAGTCTTGGTAATCACTGACTTGTAGCGCGTTACCTTTAGTTGTCGTGAACGGTTCTTCCGTTAAATTTTGCACTTGTAAGGTTAACGATAGTCCTTTAAGTGATTCAATGCCTGCTTCTTCGAAGTTATAACCGATTTGTGCATCCCAAATGGTTTCGCCAAGGATATCGACTTGGCTAGTATTAAAGCCTAGACCGTACACTTCACCTTTAAAATCATCACGTCTACGCATGCTTGCACGCGCCGATAAGCCATCTAAATCGTAGTAAAATGTTAGCGACTGCATGCTATCTGATAAACCAGGAATGCTGTAGTCATCACCGTTTTGATCTTTAATGTTCGAACTTAACCCCGTGTGACTGGCAATTAAACCAAAGCCATCAAGGCTGTCAGAAATGATGTTAAACGGAAGCGTCACCGCTAATTCGTAACCAGTTAGGCTACCTTCGCCACCATTGACTTTACCAGTACCAGTCGCAGTATTCGCGTCGGCTGGAATGTGATCTGAACCTTCAACGTTCACGCCAGTCAAATCAACTTCGAAGTTACCGTCAAAGATCCAGTTTTGTAGATCTTTTCTAAAGTAAGCAATCGAGAAGTAACCTTCATCGCTAAAGTAGTTTTCGTAACTCAGATCGTAACCAATTGCTTCTTTTGGCTCTAATTCAACGTTACCACCAGTAATGCTGTACCAGTTACCGCTGTCATCAGGGCTAGTCCCTGGCGATACACTTACTGATGAATTCATCTCATCAAGGCGAGCACGAGAAATAGTTTTACCAGCGCCAAAGCGCAATGTTTGCGTATCATCAAGTTGTAACGTTAAGTTAATGCTTGGTAATAACTTGCTATAGCTGTGGCTATCAGAGGTCGGTGAACTTGAGACAACACCATCAATTGTTTGGAACGCACTACCTTGCGACGACTGCTTAGTGTGTACATAACGTAAACCAATGTTACCCGTTAGCGGTAAATCAGCCACTTCAGTGTCGATGTTAGCTTGTACAAACGCTGCCGTAATTTTTTCTTGCACTGACCACGATTTAGTGGCGTGAGACTGATTCGTTAAACTCTCTTGAATAAGTGAGTAATAACCATCATCAATAAGCCCTTTAGTGTCATAAGCGATCATATCGCCCATGCCGATAAAGTCTAATGATGCAGTACCTAATCGATATTCCTCTGGTACTTCTAATGTGCCAGGGAAAGCTTTTAGGGTCATGAACCACCCTTCAGATACCTTACTTTTATCACGGTCGCGATGCGAGATACCAAACGAAACTTCATTAAATATCTCGTTATCAATCTGCTGAGTTGCAGCAATTTTTAATGACGTTAATTCATCTTCAATGCTCGGCGTGTTAATAAAGCCATCTTGTGCCGTGTTTTTAAGCGGATTAGCATCATCATTGATACCATGCGCATCGTTAAGTGCGCTACTGCCGCCCCAAGATAATGGACCACCAAGTTGAATAAGGCCGTAGTCACTATAATCTAGTTCGTGTGAAAACGTTGCGCCTGTGTTGCCACCATTAAAGGTATAACCGAGGGTATCAGCTACGCCACCATCGTTACCACGTCCCGTACCTGAGTAACTTTCAACGCTGTATACATCACGTTTAACGCCTGAGTATGCAACGTCAAAGTCAAGCATTAGGGTTTCATTAACATCCCATTTAGTGTTTAAACCAAATGAGGTTAGGATAGCATCACGCGTCTCAAGGTCATTACGCACAACCACACGTTGCCCCACAGTTTGAGCCTGTGTGATAAAGCCAGTGTCAGCATCGACAGCGCCAGCCGAAACAGAGCCTTGGCCCCACACGAATGGAATTTCGATACCGCGTAAAATTTTCTCTTCTGAGAAATCAACATACAATGCATCAAAAATCATTCGTACGTTGTCAGTTGGTAGCGCTTCAATAACAACCATTAAAGACTCACGGTCGAATGTAGAAGAACGCACGTATGGTTTAGCACCACCTAATACTGAATAGTCTTCACCATCTACAGTAAATTCTGGGTAGCCCCAAGCGTTCCAACGTTTCTCTTGACTTGGCGAGCTCATGTTAGTGTACGATACAGCAACACCGATGGTGTCATCAGCGAATTTTTCTAACGCTGTAAACGTACCGCGAAATCCTGAATTTTCACCGTCTGGATTTAACTTGTCAAAACCAGTTTTTTCAAATTGGCCATTAATCTGTAGCAATGAATCTTTGCTTAATGGTTGAACCGTTTGCATATCAACAACACCGGCAATACCTTCAGCTTCAAGGCTAGCACTTGGTGTTTTATAAACGGTTACGCCGCTCATAATTTCAGATGGGTATAAATCAAATAACACACCGCGGTTATCATCAATTGATACTTGGTCACGGCCATTAAAAGTTGAACCACTTTCGTTTTCACCAAAACCACGAAGGGTGATCTTGCTGGCACGGCCGTCAAGACGTTGTGCAGAAATACCCGGTAAGCGCGCAATCGATTCAGCAATAGATGAATCTGGTAGTTTACCAATGTCTTCAGCGGAAATTGCGTCAACCACTCCAGTGGCAAAACGCTTGGTGTTCATCGATTGAACAATACTACGGCGAAAGCCCGTAACTTCAATCGTTTCAATTTCTTTTGCTTTCGCTTCTTTCTTAACGGCTTCATCTTCAGCAGCATATAGAGGCATGCTAAACGCAACACCACTTGATATTAATGCCAGCGTGATTAGGCTCGGTTTAAAATTCGACATGTAGTTCTCCATCTATTATTTATTACGTGCTTTTTGGGACCAATGAATTTTTGAGAAACATTAATCCAAAGCGTTCTTTTATTGGATAAAGCGATACTACTCTTATGCTAAAGGGCTAAACAACCTTATGCATACGTATTCAATGTTTTAACGCAACATTTTGGTTACATATGACGCTGACGTAAAGTGCTCAAAAAGCAGTTAGTAATCAGGTTAAGTTATTGGTTTTTATGTTAATTGTTACTAATGATAATTTTATGTAAAACATCCAATTCTATGCATACGTATGCATAGCTATTGAACATTTTAGTCCTGATATCGTATTCTGCTATCAACTTAGAAAGCACCCATAAATTAAGTCATGATATTTATGTTGACTGCACATAATAAAAGATTGAGGTTTCAATGAAGCAAGTTCCTTGGTGGCAAGGTGCCGTTATTTATCAAATCTACCCACGTAGTTTTATGGACACCAACAACGATGGTATTGGTGATCTGGGCGGCATTATTAATAAGTTTGATTATATTGAGCAACTTGGCGTTGATGCGGTGTGGATATCACCATTCTTCAAATCGCCGATGGCTGACTTTGGTTATGATATTAGCGATTATCGCGATGTTGACCCTATCTTTGGAAACCTTAACGATTTTGACCGTTTAATTGAACGTGCTAATCAAGCCGATATCAAGATTATTATCGATCAGGTGCTTAGCCATACATCAGACCAACACGCTTGGTTCATCGAATCGAAAAAGGATAAGAGCAACGACAAGGCCGATTGGTATGTTTGGGCAGATGCAAAACCCGATGGCACCGCGCCGAATAATTGGATGTCTATTTTCGGTGGCACCGCTTGGCAGTGGGAACCACGACGCTGTCAGTATTATTTGCACAACTTCTTAACCGACCAACCGGACCTTAACTTTCATAACCCTGAGGTTCGCGCTGCGGTATTAGCCAACGTTAAATTTTGGCTAGACAAAGGCGTTGGCGGTTTTAGATTGGACGCGATTAACTTTTGCTTCCATGATAAAGAGCTTAAGGACAATCCACCTAAACCGGCCAGTGAACGTACCGGTCGTGGCTTTAGCGAGGACAATCCTTATGCATATCAATACCACTACTACAACAACACGCAACCTGAAAACCTTGCCTTTATGGAAGAGTTACGCGAACTGTTTAATCAATATGACGATGTAGTTAGTCTGGGTGAAGTGTCATCAGAGGATTCACTCAAAGACATGGCATTGTATACCGATGGCGATAAGCGCCTCAACATGGCCTACAGTTTTGAATTGCTGACCGATGATTTCTCAGCACAATATATCAAAGACACTATTACCTCACTCGAAGAACAGATGACCGATGGCTGGCCGTGTTGGGCTATTAGCAACCATGATGCGCAGCGCGTGATGACCCGTTGGGGTGGCGAAAACCCACCAGCCCAACTGGCTAAAATGCTAACAGCAATGCTTGGTTCATTACGCGGAAGTATCTGTACTTATCAAGGGGAAGAATTGGGTTTAACCGAAAGCGACATCGCGTTTGAAGAACTACAAGACCCATTTGGTATTACGTTCTGGCCACAGTTTAAAGGGCGCGATGGTTGTCGTACGCCAATGCCTTGGACCAAAGAACAAAATAATGGTGGATTCTCCCAAGCGAAACCTTGGTTACCGGTATCTCAAATTCACCGTGACAATGCTGTCGATCAGCAAGACCATGATCCGGACTCTGTATTAACTAGCTTCCGTGCTTTTATGGCGTGGCGCAAAACTTATCCGGCATTAGTTTTTGGTGATATTCACTTTTTCGACACCACCGACAACAGCCTCGCATTCACAAGAACAGCAACGGTTGACGGTATTAAGCAAACTATACTTGCGGTATTTAATTTTAATAACCATAGCGTCTCTAGCCAAACGTATGGTGAAGTATCAGCTTACCTCGACGCATCTCCGTTCTTGTTAGATACACAAAAACTTGACAAAGCAACGTCTTGTGTTGAAATACCACCATATAGTGGCTATTACGCGCTGCTCAAATAGCACTTAGAATCGAAAAGCCTGCGTTAATATCGCAGGTTTTTTTTTATAATAATTAACAAGGAAAGACGATGGCCTCTTTTAGTCAATCTGGTGATACAGTCGCATCACCAAGTAACGATAACGGAACCTATACATTTGCACTGGCAAGCTTAACAACGTTATTTTTCATGTGGGGATTCATTACCTGTCTCAATGACATTTTAATACCTCATCTTAAGAATGTGTTCTCGCTTAATTATACCCAAGCGATGTTAATCCAATTCTGTTTCTTCGGGGCGTATTTCATTGTTTCGATACCTGCTGGCATGCTGGTTAAGCGCGTCGGATATAAGCGCGGGATTGTCATTGGTCTTGTTATCGCGGCCATCGGTTGCGCCTTGTTTTATCCTGCTGCTGCTTTTCAGCGTTATGAATTGTTCCTCGGCGCATTGTTCGTCCTAGCTTCCGGCATTACCCTTTTGCAAGTTGCTGCCAATCCCTACGTCACTGCACTCGGTAAGAAAGAGACCGCCGCGAGTCGTTTAAACATGACCCAAGCGTTTAATGCCTTTGGTACCACGGTTGCACCGTATTTAGGCGCGTTGTTAATTCTTTCAGCTGTTGTTGCCGATGTCAGTAACATGACAGACGCCGACCGCCTAGCAGAAGCACAAGCAGTGCAAATGCCTTACATTATGTTATCCATCGCTTTATTAGTAATGGCCGCCATATTTAGCGCGTTAAAACTGCCAACTATTGACGCCATCGAACAAGTACCTAGCGATAGCAGTGGCAGTGCATGGCAACATAGTCATTTAGTCTTGGGCGCCTTAGCGATCTTTGTTTATGTCGGTGCAGAAGTCTCAATCGGTAGTTTCTTAATTAACTTCCTTGGCGAAGAACACATCATGGGCTTTACCGAATCAGAAGCGGCTAAATATATCGGTTGGTACTGGGGTGGTGCGATGGTCGGTCGTTTCACAGGTTCGCTAGTGATGCAAAAAATTGCGGCGGGTAAGGTATTAGCGTTCAATGCCGTGTTAGCCACATTATTTGTCCTAACAGCCGTATTCTCACAAGGCAGCATCGCAATGTGGGCTATCTTGTTAGTCGGACTATGTAATTCAATCATGTTTCCAACCATCTTTAGTCTTGGCTTGACGCAACTGGGGCACTTAACAAGTCAAGGATCTGGAGTGTTGTGTTTAGCGATTGTTGGTGGTGCACTCATTCCGCTGCTACAAGGTGTATTAGCCGATAGCATTGGCGTGCAACTGGCATTTATTTTACCGAGTATTTGTTATGTTTATATCGCGTACTACGGCCTTATCGGCTCACGAGTTAAGCAACCGAGCTAACGGTTAGATTAAAAGGTCAATTAGCAAGCCATCGCTAATTGACCTCTCCCACCAGTGCGCTATGATGGCTATCAATTGATTCAATAAGTGCTAAATCCAATAATGCGAAGCAAAGCTACATCATTTGATATTGCCTATCAGGCAGGTGTTTCCCAATCGACCGTCTCACGCGCCCTCAGCGGCTCGCCATTAGTGAGTGAACAAACACGTCAAAAAATCCAAGCTATCGCCAAAGAGCTAAATTACAAGGTCGATAAAAACGCCAGTAATTTACGTACTCAAAGTAGCCATACCATCGCGCTATTGCTATTTGAAGATCCTAGTAGCGACGACTCTAATATCAATCCATTTTTTCTGTCAATGCTTGGCAGCATTACTCGCGCATGTGCCACAGCAAACTATGATTTGTTAGTATCGTTTCAACAAATGAGCGATGATTGGCATGCTGACTTTGAAGATTGCCATAAAGCGGATGGCATTATCTTGTTAGGCTATGGTGATTATTGCGCCTATGAAGAAAAGCTCATTAAGCTTATTGAGCAACAAACTAATTTTGTCTTATGGGGCGCACCCGTTAACGATTTAGATGCAATTTCAATTAGCTGTGACAATCAACAAGGTTGCTTTGATATTACCGAGCACCTATTGTCATTAGGACACAAAAAATTCGCATTTATTGGTCGAGCTTCAGCGGACAGCCCCGAGTTTTTACAACGTTTCCAAGGGCATCGCGACGCGTTAAAACAAGCTGGAATAGAGCCGAAAAACAGCCATCAGCTTGATGCTGACTTCACTGAAGATTCTGGCTATAAAGCGGCCTTAGCGCTATTAGAGCAGGGATTAGATGTTGACGCTATCGTCACCGCCAGTGATCTTATCGCGATTGGTGTAATTAAAGCATTAAAAGAGCAAGGGGTTAACGTGCCACACGACATCTCAGTGGTTGGCTTTGACGATATCTCTATTGCACAGTTTACGTATCCTCCGCTGACCACTATTCGCCAAGATACGAACTTAGCCGGTAAGTTATTAGTAAACAATCTAGTGAGTTTGATCAATGGTCACGAGGTAAAGTCATCGGTGATGCCGGCACAAATTATTGTCCGTAAGTCTTGTGGGCTTCAGAATTAATTGAGTTAATGCGTTTAGGATAAATAAGGGCAATAACTCCCTTATTTATCCCGCTCTCTACTTTCCCTTTCCTTGATATATTGCAAAGCTTAACGCGGGCACAGTGATGTTTAGCGCTTGCTTATCGACTGATAACACATGCTTCCCAGTTTGGCTTTCTTCTTGATACACCACATCAACCGTAGCATAGCTTGCCGCAATAGAAACTTGCTGCGATTGAGTTGCGGTATTAAACACCACTATCATCTCGTCTTGCGAGCTTGCTATGGTTCGTGACAACGCAAATATACCCGGTGTTGCTTGAGAAAATAACGTCTTATGTTGACCATGGCGCAATGCTTGATGGCGATGATAGATATCAGCGTACTTAGCAAATTTTTGGTAGAACACGTGTGACTGGTCAAAATTGTCATCGGCTGTTGTTGCATCCGTCGCAATCAGATCATCATCATTATAACTCGCAACCAACGATGGCATCATGTCTTGACGTGAGTCTTGATCGTTACCATCCCCGACAAACCCTTGCTCAGCGCCGTAGTAAATAATCGGAATACCCCGCATGAAATACATCATCGCATGCGCTAGTTGATTACGCTCAATGATCGCTGCTTCATCAAAATTATTGTCACTCGATTGTAAGAAATGAGTAAAGCGCCCCATGTCGTGGTTGCCGATGAAGTTTAATAACTGATTGGCATCGCTATCATGGTCCTTATAATCGCCGTCGTTGGCAAATAACCGTGCAAAGGCATCAGTTCCCTTATTATTGACTAACGTCTCTTGTACAGCGCTCTGAAAGCCAAAGTCGAGAATTGACTGCATCTTGCCCTTGGTGGTGTATTCGCTCAATACTTTACTGGTCGAGTCGTACACTTCACCAAACATAAAGAATTGCTCAATACCTTGAGTCTTAGCGTGTGAAACTAGTGCGGGGGCAAATTGCGCCCAAAATTCAGTATTAACGTGCTTTACGGTATCGATACGAAAGCCATCTGGCTTAAACTCGGTGATTAGATTCTTAAAGATATCAATCATCCCAATCACCACTTGAGGATCATTAGTATTAACATCATCGAGTCCGGCAAAATCACCGCGAATAGAACTTTCCCCTACCCAATTAGAGTCGCCTTGATTATGATAATATTTCGGATCGTTTAACCAAGCGGGAGTCTTCAAGTTCTCCTGCCCTTGTGGGATCACCGTGGTATAGCCATCACCACTTGCCAACTGCGCGGTCGATTTAAAGGGACAATCTTCGCCATCTTTAGCCAACCATTGCAGACCATCCACACCATGACACTCGGTATACTTAATGACATCAGCAGTATGATTGGTAATGATGTCGAAGAACACTTTGATATTTTTATCATGGGCGGCATTAATTAATGCCTTTAAATCGTCGTTGCTACCAAGATGCGGGTCTATTTCAGTAAAATCTAGCACCCAATAACCGTGGTAACCAGAAGTCGGCCCCTGCATCGCTTGATTCCGTAATATTGGCGTTAACCAAATAGCAGTTACACCCAATGACTCAAGGTATGGTAATTTTTGCGCTAGCCCTTGAATGTCACCACCGTGATACATCCCCTTTTTGGTGCGATCTAAGCCACCAGCCGAGATAGCCTGAGTCTTTGAGCCCAAGTCGTTGTCGGTATTGCCATTAGCGAATCTATCCGGCATCACAAAATAAAAGACTTCATCTTGAATGTTGCGGCTCGCATAATGCGGTGTGTCACTGGCGATACGCAACGCGCTATCGGCTGCTACGGTGCTGCTTTCAGCTGTTTTGTCACTACCACAACCTGACAACGCAACAAGACAGATAAGAGGTAAACAAAGTGGCGTTATTTTTCTGTTAAAAATTGACATTAAATATTATTCTCCTTAATAAAAACCACGAACAAGTCGCTTGTATTGGTCAGTTAAGGGCTAGTAGATAGAATTGAAGCGCGGCTATTCCCGCTATTTATCGCCTTAAATTTTAAATGGACCAATGAAAAAATCAGGGATGATTTTTTAGTATTTGCCGCAGGCGTAGCCATGGATGGCGAAGTTAGAGCAACGCAGGAAGCCAAAGCCGAGATGCGGATCAAATACGGTATTGATTAGTCTATTTACTATTTAAGATCAGCGATAAAGTAACGGGTCGCCTTTCTTTTGGATACTTTTTCTTTGGCGAAGCAAAGAAAAGTATCTGGTGTGCGTACGCTATAATCCATTCAAACAGTGAAATTTGATAGCACATCAAAAAATGCACAAAAGTTTGAATTGTCCACTTAACTGCTCAGAACCACGAACAAGTCGTGGTTTTTTAATCATTATTTACGTTGAAACTGGCTGGTCAACTCACTGTAGTTATCCCACACTTGCTGGTCGGTGTACGAGCGAATCAACTTGATGTATTCGGCGTGAGTCCACGCGAGTGGCGTCGCCGTATTTGTCCCTTGACCCAGCTTATAATTATAGGTGGTGTTTTTACCGACACCATCCCACACTTGCTCAGGTAACATCATGCCTTCATTGGCAAACAGCTCCATGCCTTTAACATAGGTTTGACGTAACTTATCGAGCGTTGGTGCGCTAACATTTGTCTCTTTAAGTTTAGCCGCCGCTAACTCGTAATGACCACGCTCACCGGTGAAAAATGGCCAAACTCGCCCGCGTTGCTCTGGGGTGTTCTCGCCATTGCCGTGATAGGCAACTCCTTGCAATGTTTCTTCACCGTAGCCATCGTTGCCATAACGACGCCATCCGGGGAATGAACCTGTTTCACCGTCAAAACTAAAGTTATATTTAGTACGAAGGTTATGCTCGATGTTTTGACTATCATACTCAGTTAAGGTATCAACAATAGCACTATCATCGGCGCTGCGTAGTCCGTAACGAACCAGCTCTAAGAAACCGCCATCAATGACACTTTTCTTATTAACACCCGGCTTACCATTGTTATCACCTAATTTCTCGTCAACGTTAACGTCAGCTTGCTTATTAAGACGAACGAAATATTTCCCGTTATCATCACCAGTCTGATGAGTGCCATTGGTGGTGAACATCAATTTTTCGATATTAGCCGCATATTTTGCCGCGGTCGCTTGATAACGCTTAGCACCGTCATTATCCCCCACTAATGTTGCAATTTCAGCAGCGGCAGCAAGGCCGGTAATGATTGCTGCCGTGGTCGATGGCGAATGACCAGACTGCTCTTCCCAGCGCTCTTGTTGAGTCACTGGTGGCGTAATGGTGATCTTATTCCAATCGATTTCGACATTACCCCCATCGACCAAAAATGTCGCCGCTGGCTTGAGCATCTTGTGATACCACTGTGTTATTTGATCATCGGTTAATACCTTATGTTGCCATAATTTCCACGCTAACATAATTGGCATTGCAGTTTGGTCGAGCTGCACGCCGACCCACTCAACAGTACCATCAACATGAGTTTTCTGTAAGAACCAGCCGCCATCGCCTTTGTTCTCGGCGAGTTTGTCACTCACTTGCACTTTTTCAAGGTACTCAAACGATACTAATGGTGTTTGCGTATCACCAAGTGCTAGAAGAGCCATCGCACATTGGTAAAAATCACGTGGCCACACGGCTTTGTAACCAGTGCTGCCCTTTTCAGCTGAGACAGTGTCGCCCCATGGGTTTGAGAGGGAGGCGATTAATGCGCCAGCATGGGTTTTATCTTCTTGGGCTTTTAATACCATCGCGCTGGTAAACAATAATTTACCATTGTCGGTGGTGGCCGCAATCATGCCATCAAGCTTAGAGAGACTCGTTAGGTAATCGTTCCAACCAATCAAATCGCCATCACCGTTATAATGCGCGAGCACTTCATCATAGCCACGACTCAGACTATTGTTTGCTGCCTGCTTACTTTCTTCGCTGCTATAACCAAACCCTAAAGCAACATCGATTGAGACAGTTTTAGACGCTTTGCCATCAGTATTAATGGTAGCGAACTGCGCCGTTAAGCCAACGTTACCAACCTCTTTCCCCGTATCGCTATACGACCAATCCATCACGCCGTCGGCCAAATCGGTAACACCGTCAGATTGGCCAATAAAGCCAACAGATGTTTTCACAAAAGCGTTATCACTGAGTAACGTTAAATGCGTACCAGAATCACTCGCTTGAAGTGCAAAGTCTGTTGCGCTGGCGCTGTCATTGCTGCCACTGTTATTAACATGCGGATTAACCACAAGGTAGGGCGTAATATTATTTTCAAAGGCAGTGAAATAAGTCTTAACGTATAACGTATTGTTACTCGGATCGGTAAAAATATGTTTTTCTATTTGGTATTTACCGTCTTTATCTTTATTCACAATTTTATACGCCAGCGATGTCGGGCGTCCTGCGTCATCTTGCGCTAAGTATTCAATGGTTGAGATCGTGTCATCTTTTTCAGTATCAACAAAACCATCACCTGTGATCACAAACTGCATATCTTTAATCTGTGCCTGATGAATTAACCCGAACATTGTTTCAGTGATAATACCTTGTGCGACACTAAACCAAACTTTCGACACCTTCGCGGTCGCAGCGTCATCACTGTACGCGCCGTCTTTATATTGCTCAAAAGACGTGCCAATACCCGTTTTACCCGAGTAGGCCCAAGTAGATGACTGCCCCGGCGAACCAGGTGCACTTTGCTGTTGCTGTTCGGCAACCGATGCCACGTCATTATTACAGCCTGAAATAGCTAGTGAGGCCGCAATGGCGAGTGTTAAATAATTTGGTTTAAAGTTCACGTAAAACTCCGTTTAGTTATTATTTTTGTTAATACGATAAGCTCTGTTGAAAGTGTTGCCACTTGAACAGCAGTCACTGATAACTGATTTGATAATGTATTCGTTTGCTCTTGTTGAGCATAATACTAAGAAAATAGATGATGAATTAAGTGGAAATGGCATACTAAACAACCATCGTTATTAACTTAGTGTTGTCTAACGATAGTATCCTTAGTCATTGGTTGTGCCTAGAGACTTGCATACGTATTCATGTAACTAATACCAAATCCGACAATTAGCTGATCACTTGTGCTGGTTAAAATTTAATACTTATTTTTACTGACGTCGATGAGTTAGCTGAACGGGGTAAAGGAACGATGGGCTGGTGGCTTATTCTCTGCAGGCTTATTCTCTGCAAGAAAAGAAGCCAACACTAAATATTACAGATATTTGTCTAGCAACAATTAAGTTGGCCCGAACCAAAATGTGAAATCTTTCCTAGCTCGCTATGGGGCACAAAGCGAGATAGGATTTATTGTGCCAAGTTGGTTTTTGGATTAGGTTTTGTATGCGCAGTAAAATGGGCAGATAAAAATCAAACGATGCGATAATTATTTAATTTTCATCTGTCCCTAATTATTAACAAAAAATGTAAGACTTAGGTTAGGCTAGCCGCATAGGTTTAGTTGTTCCTGCACCATTAAACAATAATTTCACAAAGTCACTCTATATTGCCGTAAGATCACTAGCGAACATGTAATTGATATGGTTTTCGATCACTGTGGATATAGCCAAATCGATATGCATCTTAGATGCTGGATTAAACGGTGGTTATACAATTGTTGCTACTAAGTGGTAGTAGTGAAATTTAGATAATATGCTTGTATGGGGTTTGTAATCACTGAGAAACTAGCTAATACTTTATTGAGGTATATATTCTCGTATGCGTATGTAATTATAACTTATTTTATATGTTCCTTACCGTGTTATAAAATGGAGATTTAAATATGGATGAGTTTTTCAGAAAAATAGAATCCTTAACACTGTCAGAGTGGGTTGGTATTTTAGCTTTAATCGTTGGCTTGTTGGGTTTATTCATTAAGATAAAAGAAGTTTTAAAGAACAAATCAGTTCATGCCGAAGGTGGTAGTGTCGCTTTTGGAGATGATGCACGAGGAAATGTAATTAACATAACCGCTGAACCAAGAAGAAAAGATGCTGATGCTGATGCTGAATAGAAATATAGAAGCTAATAGCGGCAGTGTTGCATTAGGCGATAACGCGCAAAATAATAATATTTGTATTAATAATCTTTCTACCATAAAGCAAGCAATGAGAGAAGTTGATACTGAGAGTCAAGATACTATTAAACGTTTAACCAATGAGCTTGAGCTTAATAAAGGTGCTGTGAACAATTTTTTAAGAATCATAAATCACCAGCAGATTGATGATGAAAATTTGGTCGCGACATTTAGGGATATTGCTACCCAACATAATAAAGCATTATCATCATTTTCAGTTTTGTATGGTGATGATAAAGAAAATAATAAACAGCTTAACATAATTGAAACGTCAATAGTGGAAGGTAGATATGCTGACGCTATATCCTTATCTAATTTAATCATTGATGCGGAGCTAATAAAACTAAAACATGCTGAATCTCTCGAAACTAAGGCAAAAGATATAAAAGAACAAAAAATTCTTAAAATTAGCCAACTGGGTGGAAAAATTGCTGAGCTATATATTCTGGATTCCAATTATTTGAGTGGTGCGGCTGAATTTGAAAAAATTATGAAGATTTTACCAACTTCTAAATTGGATTGGCAGATGGAGACACGCTTTCATATTGCTTATTGCTACAAATCACACAGTTTATTAAACTCTGATCTAGCTACTGGAATGAAGGCTGTAAATTTATACAAGGAAGTTTTAAGTCTTTATGGATCTGTTGTTAGCAATATAGGTTTGAAAAAAATATTTAGCTGGTTAGGCAATACATTAAATGAATTAGGTCAGTTAACTCAGAATGTAGTCCTATTGAGAGAAGCAATCGAATACCAAAATAAATTGCCAATATTAAAGCCCAAAAACGATAGTTCAAGATCTAATTTGGCTGCTATTATAAATGTTGCTAATTCATATTCTTGCATAGCTAGTATGACAAGCGATTTGGATAGCTTTCAGTCTGCAAATAAGATGTATGAAAGTGTGCTAACAGATAACTCTATGAGTGAATCATTTAACAACACCGTTAGTCTTAATTATGCAAACAACCTCATGGAAATAGGGTTGATGGAAAATAAAACACAGCTTGTAGACATATCTATAGAAAAACTAAATCAATGCGAAGCGTTTTTCAAAAAAGAAAATGATACTCGAATGTGCGAAATAATAGAACAATCACTGTCAGTTGCCCACAGATATTTAGGGATTATTGCCAACAAATAGGTTAGTTCCCGTTTATTTTTCATAAGAAAATGTATCTCAAAAATTCACAACTCAGTAAATCCAACATTGGCGGTTTAAGGCACTTTTGCGAAAACATATTTGGGACAGGCATAAAAATATGACTGATATTCAATAGCTTTTAAAGCCCCACTCATTTTAGTGATGTAATTTGGCACCAACGGGCGAATCGCGCAACGATGTTAAGTTGTTGATTTATCGATGCGGAATATTGCATAGATCTGCGGTGCCAAGTATTAGAAATAGTATCGCAAACTTAATAAACAAAGCTGACCGTTCAAGCCAGTCGTAACTCGCTAATGAACATATTTGGGACAGGCATAAAAATATGACTGATATTCAATAGCTTTTAAAACCCCACTCATTTTAGTGATGTAATTTGGCACCAAAGGGCGAATCGCGCAACGATGTTAAGTTGTTGATTTATCGATGCGGAATATTGCATAGTTCTGCGGTGCCAAGTATTAGAAAAAGTATCGCGAACTTAAGAAAAAAAGCGACCGTTCAAGCAAGTCGTAACTCACTTTTGCGCGAAAGCGACTTACTAATTTGCTGACACCAACGATCACGATCAACATATTTGGGACAGGCATAAAAATATGACAGATATTCAATAGTTTTTAAAGCCCCACTCATTTTAGTGATGTAATTTGGCACCAAAGGGCGAATCGTGCAACGATGTTAAGTTGTTGATTTATCGATGCGGAATATTGCATAGATCTGCCGTGCCAAGTATTAGAAATAGTATCGCAAACTTAATAAACAAAGCTGACCGTTCAAGCCAGTCGTAACTCGCTTTTGCGCGAAAGCGAGTTAGAAATTCATAGCTAAGGAGTTTAGCCAGACAAGATCAGTTTAGCGCTACGACACCTGCTTAGCTATTCGTAATTAAATGCGTTTGATCGCGATGTTATATACTTGGTTTCTATCTCGTTTACCAACGGCTACGATTGACACTAAAACCTCCATATCGCGCACTTGATAAACTAACCGATATCCTGCGCTACGTAGCTTTATTTTGTAACAATCTTTCATTCCATTTAGTCGAGCTGATTCAACTCTTGGGTTTTCTAATCGCTCGATCAATTTTTTCTTAAATTGCTTTTTGATAGTCGAATCTAACTTTCGCCATTCTTTTTCAGCGTCTTGTTTGAAAACAAGCTTATAGGTCATTTATATTAATCTCAATTTCCGGCTGGTCTTTACGTTCCTCGACTAACTGAGCGAGTTCTATATCTTCGAGCTTATCCATTAGTAATTCATAGGCATCCGCAGGGATGCAATAAAATGCTGGTTGATTTCTATTAAGTACGGCAACAGGAAAGCCGTCTGACTGATCGACAACTGCCATCGGATTTTTTTTTAACTCACTAATACTGGTTGTATTATCGGCTAATATTGGTCTAATTGTTTGCATAAACTCACCACTTGTGACTGGTTAACAGTACTCATATTAGGTCAACTTACTATTAAAGTCAAAATGGGAGAGTGATTCTTATTCGAAAAACCAAATAATAAAGCGGAGCGGTAATGCATGAGAAAAAGTACGACGAACTTAATAAATATAAACAACCATTGAAGCTTTGCCTATCTCACTTTTGCGCGAAAGCGACTTACTAATTTACTGACACCAACGATCACGATTAAAGCTGATCAATGAGCTATAAGCGCCTATTTTTTTGTAATTAGGCTTACCACTTCACTGCTAAATATTACCATTTCGACCTAGCACCTTACCAAAATGTTGAAAACTTATTGTATGCCATCCAGTTAGCGTAAATTAACGTATCTTCGGGCAAACTTTATTGTTCCTAAACAATATTGAGATAGATCAGGTCGTTATCGCTTAAACCGAACTCAGTTATTTTAGCTATAACTGAGTGCTTTAATAACCCCTCTAATTTCCGCTAAACCTTTTAAACGGCCAATACATGAATACCCTGGGTTACCCTGCTTATTGATATCATCTAAAATTTGATGGCCGTGATCGGGTCTTATAAAGACTTGAGCATGGTTGTTGCTGTCGGCACGTTTTTTCTCTTCCTTTAATAGGGCCGATATAATACCCACCATATCGACATCGCTCGATAAATGCTCAGCTTCATAAAATGATCGTTGTTCATTTTCATCCCTGGTCACACCGCGTAGGTGAGCAAAATGAATTCGAGCCCCATATTTTTTAGCCATAACAGGTAGATTATTATCCGGACGGCTACCGTAAGTGCCCGCACACAATGTGATGCCATTAGCTGGGCTTGGTAATGCAGCAAACAGAATATCTAAATCGTGTGATGTACAAATAATTCGCGGTAAACCTAACATATCTCTTGGTGGATCATCGGGATGAATCGCTAACTTAACACCTAATTTTTCGGCTACCGGTAACACTTGAGATAAAAAAGAAAATAGATTTTTTCTTAGGATATCTTTAGTAATGCCTTGGTAAGACGCTAAAGCAACGCGAAAATTTTCGAGGGTATAAGCATCGGTCATTTTACCCGGTAAGCCCGCAATAATATTTTTTGTTAATAGCTCTTTTTCATTTTGAGACATTGCTGAAAAAATGATTGTTGCTTGTTTTAATTCTTGCTCTGAATAATCAGCAGTCGCGTTTTCACGCTGTAAAATAAACAAATCAAACGCCGCAAATTGTTGTTGATCAAATCGAAGCGCAAAACCACCATTGGGTAATTGAAATTTCAAGTCAGTACGAGTCCAATCGATCACCGGCATAAAATTATAACAAATAGTTTTAATGCCACACTTTGCTAGGTTTTCCATTGAGCTGATCCAAGCATCAACGTAGCGCTGGTTATTTTCTCGCCCTAACTTAATATCTTCATGTACAGGAATGCTTTCAGCAACAGACCAAACCAGAGATGACTTGAGATTGTTATCTTGTTCAATTAACTGTTGATGGCGCTTAATTTGATCTTCAGGCCATATATCACCAGTCGCAATGGTGTGTAACGCACTCACAATATCGGTCGCTCCAGTTTGTCTAATATCAGCAATTGATACTGGATCACTGGGGCCAAACCATCTCCAAGCTTCACGCATTTTAATTTTTGTCCTTTCAATACTGTATTTACCTCACCAAATATAGCAAACAAGATATTGGTAAGTCCAGATTATTTATTGGTAAGGCCAAACAGAGAGGTAAAGCGATATTAAATGACCGGGGGATAACACTCAAGAATTTCAACCCCTAACTCTGTGCTTATCGTTGTCATATCAACACCTGCAGGACAGAAAAATCGATCGAACCTTTTTAGCACTGTGGTTTCATCGCCAATTGTAATACGACATTCCCCAGTGACAACAATGCCGATATAAAAGTCATGTTCTGACTTTTCAACAACACCATTGAATGTCGATTTTTTGACCCTAAATTTGTCAGTAACATTTTGATCAATCAATGTTTCTTGAAATGAATTATTAGAATAATGCTTTGCGACTCGAGGTTGCTGAAAAAATTTGTCAATCGCATCGGGTACAGAGAGTTTTGTGAAATCAAAAACATCCATACAGAAATCGAGATCTCGTTTCATAAAACGTGCTTCCTCCGGCATGGTATAGCCCGCTTTAGTAAACTCAAACCTGACAGCCCAGTCAGACGGTTCCATGATTTCGACCATCAAAATCCCTTCGCCAATCGCATGTGGTGAACCGCCAGGTATAAACAAACAATCCCCCGCTTTTACCGGAACCTTTTCAAAACACGCTTCTATCGCACTGATATCTTGAGTTTCAATCATTTCCTTAAAATCATCACGTGATGGCGGATGTTGAAACCCAACATAAACGTATGGGTCCGTTGTCCCTTCACGTACATCAAGGATATAATACCCTTCAGCCTTGCCGTGGTTACTGTTAAGATGCTCTTGTGCGAACTCAGCCGTCGGGTGAGCCTGAAAATGCAAGCGAATAGAAGAGTCTAAAAATTTAACCAACAGCATCGGATTAAATTGAAACACTTTGGTGTGTTGTTCCCCCAAAAAATAACTTGGGTCTAATGCAATTAATTCATCAAATCGAATAGTTTGATCGCCAACAATAGCGTGCGAAATCCCTTCAACGATATCTTTTCTGTCTGGGTTGACCGCTTGAGTTGTCGAGCCAATCCAATCTTCAGGGAAATGACTATCTTGTGGTATTATTTTTTGCTCTAGTTGATCCAGTATTTTACCTCCGGTATAACTACGCCACACACGATTGGGGGTAAAACGAACAAGTTTATTGGTGTACTTCATTATTTTTCCATCTATTACTATATGTTGTTAATACTGAATTTTAGATAATAGCGTGGCGTAAACCAACGCCACTTTAGCAACATTAAAGCGTCTGTAATGTCGCCATCAAACCATTGATACTCATGTAACTCATCACCAAAGCAAATACAAATATCAACGATAAAATAGCATTAGTCGTTGTTGAGAATTTATATTCTGCCATTAGATTTTTCTTATTGCCTATAAACCAAATACAAGCCACGGTCGCCGGTAATAGCAAGGCACCAAAAGCCTGAGAGCCAATCATGATAGCGATAGGCTTAGCGTTAAAAATAGGAACTATTAATCCCAATAACGAAATCGCTAACGCTATCATTCGATAGCTAAGTCGCTTAAGATCAGTCTTTCGCTGATGAAAATCGTCCAACAACCAAGGAAGTAGCGCAACATTAGGGAACTGTGATGACACACCAGCAGCGATCAACCCGATAGTAAAAATTGCCACAGCAGAAGCACCAGCTAAAGGTTCTAACAAATGAATCATTTGTGTGACGTTTACCAGTGTAACTCCCTGAACGAACAACGAACCTGCAGCGGCAGCCATGATTGAAGTACTGACGATAAACATTAGAAACGCCGAGAACAAAGCATCTCTATTTTGAGTTTTCAGATCGGCCATCGTCCAACCAGCTTCTTTTACTAAGATAGTTCGTAAGATGAACAATCCTGAAAAAACAGTAGTACCGACCATTGACGCTATCACCAAAAATGCATTTTTATCATCTCCAGTATCAGGCACGTTAGGCACCATGCCTTGTAAAATGTCAATCGCAGGAGGCATCAAAATAATGAAGTTAATCAAAAAACACACGGACATGATCGCGACGAAGATGGCTAACACTTTTTCAAAGACTTCGGTGCGACCAATCAGAAAAATACCATAGACAAAGGTTATGAAAAACAACGCAAAATAGAGTGGAGAGATCCCACCGTCGATAAAGTTTTTCGACCACTCATAACAGACATCAGCTAAAATCCCCATCACCCCGATAACACTACCGCACACTTGCGTAGTCAGTGACACAATAAAAAATATACTCACCGCTGGGTGAATATGTTTTCTAAAAGACTGCAGTGCCGTTAGGCCTGTTACCAGAGTAAACCTGCCAAATAGCTGAATTAAAAAATAAGTAATTGCACAGGAGATAAAGATTGTCCATAACAAGGACATACCATAATCGGCACCCGCTTTAGCCATCGATGTCACGCTGCCCGTACCAACCGTAAAGCCAAACAAAAATATACCTGGTAATAAGGATTTAAAGAACGTTTTTATATTATTCATTTAGTTGTTACCAAAAGTTAGGATTAACAAAATGGCATCGCCATTTTACGAAAAATAATAGTCTTATACCATTTCCATTAAATATATGATCTTCTTGAGCGAAGGATAAACTTATTAGAACACATGTTCATTGTTCCAGACTGAACATAAGCACCTACATCCTGTAGGCGAGGCGCTCGATTGGCCAATAGCTGGCTATTGGGATTGAGAGCAACGCAGTTCTCGTGAGTTTAAACCAACTCAAGTGGTCACTTTATTAATGGAAATGGTCTTAATCACCCAATAAACTAGATCGACATTACGTCGTTTAAATTTATAAATGGCGCTGTCTCTACAACCGAAATACAGATTATGTCCAGCGGTGATAATTCCTGTCACAACATTGAAAATATCTTCATTTTTAAGCATAAAGTACAACAAATTTAACCAAGACTATAAAAAACAAACCATCATGGTCAACCAATTTTTTAACATTGGTAGTGCAAAATCCGTATACATTGTCAGTTTCATTAGACCTTTTACATCTATAAATCGTACAACTTATAACCACCAGGAATAATAAGATTCAAAGGGAAAACAAACCGACAAGAATAAATCGATAAATAACAATAAGTTACAGCACACCCGATATTGCAAAACATATTTGGACAGGCCTAATTACATTATTGGTAAGGCCCATTTAACTTTCTTTGGTACGATAAGGTTGATGTTTCTGGTTATTATTGTAACTATCTAGTGAGCTCCTTGTAATTAAAATGTAGTTTTTTGGTAAGGGGGCTGTAAGGTTTTTGGCCACCTACTGACTTGGGGTGACGATTTTTATTAATTAAAGATGTAGATTTTGAGGGGCTTGATATTCAATCTCAAAAGAACTGCACAGGAGCGACGATGAGACATAAACTAACTAAAGTGACCATAGCAGTACTATCAGCTACAACACTGAATTTTTCAGCATCAGTATATGCGAAAGAAGATGTAACCCCAGCAGCAGAAGAAGTGGAAGCTATTCAGGTGACTGGTATACGAAGCTCTCTGACCAATGCACTTGCCGAAAAGCGAGAACGGACTAACTTGGTTGAGATCATTGAGGCTGTAGATATTGGTAAGATGCCTGATCAAAACTTAGCTGAAGTGCTTGAAAATGTAACTGGTATTCAAATAACCAGAACAGCAGGTGTTGGGACCGGCGTACAAATTCGCGGCACTAACTCAAACCGAACAGAAATCAACGGCGTGTCAACTGTTGGGTCAGGTTCTGGACGTAGCGGCATCAACTTTGAAGATGTTTCTGCTGGTATAATCGCTGGTTTAGAAGTGACTAAATCACCTTCTGCAAAAACTGTTGAAGGGTCGGTTGGCGGTACTATTAATTTAAAAACTATTCGTCCACTGCAACTGGAAGAAACATTAGCATCGTTTAGGGTGCAAGGGGAAAGTAGCAGTCTATCAACGGATGGAATAACACCAAGATTATCTGGAACCTTTGGTGATAACTGGGAGACTGAAGCTGGTAAATTTGGCGTTGTACTTAGTGCAAGTTACGCTAAGCAGGATGTCACGGCATTCCGTCCTAGAGTAGATCGTGATAACTCAGTTTCATCAACTAGCGGTGTGGACAGTGCTCAATCATTCGATTTTCTGCCTATTCAATTCTTGGTGCAAGATTACGATAATTATGAATATGACGCGACAAGTCTGGCAGGTACTTTTGAGTGGCAGCCAAATGATAATACGAAGTTCTTTTTTGACGCCGTGGTTAACGATCAAGAACGTCGACAAGAAAGTTCAAGAATTCAAGCATCTGGTATTAGTGGTCTTAAGAATATATCCATCCCTACAGAGTTTGTAACGGTCGATTTTGGTTCACTCGGTGGTCAGGATCTAGGAACTATTCAAGCAGCTGCTCAAGGGGTCATTCCTGTTGAAGCTGACGGTTCAGATGGTAACCTTCGCTTTTCAAGTGATACTAACTCTCGTTTAACTAAAAACCAAGTTTTCAGAATTGGTGGGGAATGGACTGGAGACACACTTTCAGCAACCGTTGAACTTTCATCTTCAAGTTCTGACACCAGTACTCCGAGCTTCAACACAACGCTGAACTTTATCAATCCAAATGTCGCCACTAACAGTTCAAATGAAAATGGTACTCCTTTTGAATATGATCTTACTGGAGGTTCGCTAACATTTGGGATTGCTAGTGGTGAAGCTAATGCACCAACTGTAGCTCAATTACTTGACCCTGCTAACATTATGCTACGTGACGTCAATATAGGCCAAAATGTCGCTGAAAATAAAGAAGACGCATTCCGTACTGATTTTACTTATTATTTAGATACTTTGGTGACTTCGGTAGACTTTGGTTACCGTTATAGTAAAACATCAAGCATGCGTGATCAGATTAGTTCAAGCGTTGGCATCAGAAATGCTGTCGATGCGCCAACTGGAGATCTTTTCGCAGACTTGCTCGTTGCAGGTCCAACTAACTTTAATGCTGCTGATGGCAGAGAACTATATGTTCGTGATTTCCTGCTTATCGATCCAGAACTTGTTGCTTCAGATCCTAATGGCGTATTAACTACCTTGCAAGATGCAATGACTTCTATAGGTTCAGGAAAATCACTCAGCTCACCAACATCTAGCTCAGCAGGTTTTTTTGATATTGAAGAAAACACCCATGCACTTTACCTACAAGCCAATTTTGAACACGACATATTCCGCGGTAATTTTGGTCTACGTTACTTAAAAACCGACATCACGTCGCAGGGTAACTCTATCACTGAAGCTACTGATGGCAGTGATGTAGTATCGCAAGTCACCACAACAGGTAGTTACGATTTCGTCTTACCTCGTTTAAACTTGGTGGCAGACGTAAGCGATGATGTCATTGTTCGTGTCGGCTTAGGTAAAGATATTCGCCGTCCTGACTTTGACGATTTATCGACTTCATTTACCTTTTCAACTAGTCCTAATCCGGCTGTCCAAATTGGTAATCCAGACTTACGACCAGAATTAGTAACTTCATTTGATATCTCAGCCGAATGGTATTTTGCTGAGGCTAGTTTGGTAAGTATTGGCTATTTCCACAAAAAACGTTCGGATTTACACGTTTCTCAAACGGAAAATCCAGTGGAAGATTCTGTTACTGGATATCGTGATTTGACAGATCCATGTGAAGGCGGCGGAATTTACAACCCTATTGCTGATGTTAATGTGTTCGGTCCTGACGTTGGAGTTGGCGTATGTGTTCCAGTATCAACTGTTATTAATGACACAGCAGCAACCACTCAGAAAGGGATTGAGATCGCAGTTCAGTATGATCTATCTACTTTCGAAGAGGATTTAGGTTGGGCATCAGGTTTTGGTGTGCTTGCAAATTATACAATACAGAAATTTTCTGGTGGTGAAGCATCTAATAGCGCAACAAGTCGTGCTGGTACAGTGTTTGCTTTAACAACGGGTATTGACGACATCGAAGTATCTGAAGTGCAAGGCTTACTTGATTTGTCAGAGAAAGCTTACAACTTCACGTTGTACTACGAAAAATATGGTCTTTCAGCTCGAGCACGTTACACATGGCGCTCGGCCTATCGTACTGAGGACTTTGGTAGTACATCTAGCAAGCCTTGGGGTTTCCCTGTCGTTCAAGCTGCAAGGGGACAACTTAACGCAAGCGTTAGCTATGACGTGACTGATAAGTTTAACATTGGGCTTGAAGCCGTTAACATCACACAGTCAGATGTATCACAATATTGTGTTAACGATGGCGCTATGTTGTGTTTCCAAGGTCTTACAGATCGTAGAATTACTTTCGGTGCTAACTACCGTTTCTAATCCTTCTAAGCGCTAACACATAAATGAAAAAGCCATTAACTGGAGCTCCTAGTTAATGGCTTTTTATTTTAAGATTAAATGAGACGTTAACTAATCGTTCGGGTTCGACTAAATCTTTCTCGGCTCTTAAGTACTTGTTTTCGTGCTGCTTCCACTGCTTCGATTTCAGTTGCTTGTAAAATACTATCGATCACTCGCATTAAATGCTCTCGCATTAAGGTCCGTGCTGATTGCGCATCACGTGCTTTTAGTGCTTCATAGACTGCCCTATGCTCTTCAACCGATGGTTTAACACCGCTGTCTCGCACCGTTTGATACATCCGCCGTGTCAATGTTGATACTTCTCGTTCATCCCAAAGTTCTTCAATAATGGAGCTAATAGCACTGTTATTGGTCGCTCTAGCGATGATCATATGGAATTTCTTATCGGCCGCTTCATGTGTGTCTGTGTCATTATTGTTTTCGCAGGCCATTTCATCTAACGTTTGAGCAAGTTCAGCGAGTTCTTCATTTGTTATCATGGTTGCTGCTAGTGCAGCAGCTTCGCCTTCGATCAAAACCCTTGCTTCAGTCAACTCAAAGGGGCCGACATCTTGGCCAGAAAATCGACTCTTGCCCTTATTATTCTCAATAACATAAACACCAGACCCCATACGTACTTCAACAAAACATTCTAATTCAAGTGCAACCACCGCTTCACGAATTGTCGGACGACTCACTTCAAACATCGCCGCTAACTCACGTTCCGCTGGTAAACGCATGCCCACGGTATACTGTTGGGATTCGATTAGTGCGACTATTTTTTCAGCCACTTGCTGGTAAAGACGTGGAAATTTTTCTGTTGCTGATTTCATAAAGTTTCATTCACTAGAGATTAAGATGACCTAACTGGCCAATATACCGATGTTAATCAGTCCATATTATCGAGCGACCACCGATAAAGCAAAATGTATTTAAATGCTTTGAACCGTCATACCGAGGCTACATAGTCATTACAACCTAATACATTGCTTAATTATAAGCTAACTATCAAAGATGCGCAGCAAACTTTACCCAAGATAGCGTGGCAGAACCAAATAACATTGGTAAGTCCAAACGAAAGCGTGCACACACTGTAAAGCACTGTTAATAAACACTTATCAATTCGTATTATTATATATTCCAAATAACAATAAAAAAAACTGGTAAGGCCGATTACTTTTCATCTATTATTGATACACCGGTGACGCTTAAAAAAAAACAAAGTAAATCAGATTAGAGAGCAGCATGGACTTAGCCCTAAAACAACTTACGCCACAAAATTTGTCTCAAATAACCAGCAACCCACAGATAGCAACGCCAAAGTACGATAGAGAAAATCTACAAATTGGTATTGTTCATCTCGGTCCAGGTGCTTTTCATCGCGCCCATCAAGCTGTTTATACCGAAAACGCGATCAATTTATCCGGTGGCAATTGGGGGATTTGTGGCGTTTCATTACGCAGTGCTACTGCAAGAGATGTTTTAGCGACGCAAGATAATTTATATACCCTAGCCATCTTAGATAAAGCAGTGAGTTATCAAGTTATTGGCGCAATTAAAGAAGTTTTAGTGGCCGGTGAGCAAAGCGCTGAGGTTATCGCACGCATGAGTAGTGCAACCACTAAGCTTGTTACCTTGACCATTACAGAAAAAGGCTATTGTTTAGCCGCTGATGGTTCGTTAGATTTAGGCCATCAGGATATTCAATTCGACTTAGCAAATCCAACCACGCCTAATAGTGCCATTGGTTTTATTGTTGAGTCACTGAAACAAAGAATGCGACAAGGGATCAAAGCGTTTAACGTCCTTAGTTGTGATAATGTGTCTGGTAATGGTGAAAAATTACGTCGCGGGGTGTTAGATTATGCCGGACAATTAGATCTTACCTTACAAGCCTGGATAGATAACAACGTCGCTTTTCCTAATTCCATGGTGGATAGCATTACCCCTAAAACGGAAAGCTATACCATTGACTCCGTCTCTTCTGCTATCGGCTTACGTGATAACTGGCCAATACAACGGGAAGAATTCAGTCAATGGGTTATCGATAGTAACTGGCCAGGCGAACGTCCCGATTGGGAAAATGTTGGGGTGATCTTTACCGATAACGTCGAAGGCTTCGAGCAGGCAAAATTAAGATTACTTAACTGCTTGCACTCCACCCTCGCCTACGCGGGTTCATTGGCTGGTTTTGAGACCGTATATGATGCCACCAGCGATCAAGGTTTTCTGCAATTTGTTACTAACCTGGCGAACGATGAGATTATTGGTTCATTTGTGCCGCCCAAAGAATTAGCGGTTGAAACTTACGCGAGTGAAATCATTCAGCGGTTTTTAAACCCTACTATTCGCCATTTGCTCACTCAAATCGCTTTTGATGGTTCACAAAAAATCCAAATGCGAATTTTACCGGTGATCACAGACAATATAGCCCTCGGTCGCCCGACTAAGTTACTCACTTTATCATTGGCTTGTTGGTTTGAATTTATTTGCCGTGCTTTAAAGGATGGTGCCAAAATAAATGATCCAATGGCCAGTCATTTTGCCAATATGCCTGAACTACTCAGTAACGATGTCCAGGTTGTGGTTGCCAGCTTTTTAACTATCGACGCTATTTTTAGTCCTGAATTTAACCAAAATAGCCAATTAAAAGCACAATTAGTCGATAGCTTAACCCTGTTGCGTCAAGGCGAAATCAAGAATATTGCTCAGATAGTACAAAAATTAGCTTAGGGTCTGTTGATCTTTTAAGCTTAATTTTAGAATAGTTCATCTCAACATTAGGATAATCTATTGAAATTTTTAAAGATGGCTGTTGTTAATCTATAAACAGATAATCTATAAACTGTTAATCTATAAATTGCGCGTGATAAAATATATAAGGAACACATAAACATGTACTTCAAAAAAATTCCTGTGCTAATGCTGATGGTTACTGCACTTGCAACATCGCTCACGATAAAGGCAAAAGAACACCCCAATTTGGTGCTAACGAAAGCTGGAGTCGAGAAAATACGAGCTAACTTAGGTAAGACTCCGTTATTTGATGCCACCTTGCAAAAGGTCAAACAAACCGTCGATGCAGAAATAGCATCGGGTATCCACACCCCTATTCCTGTCGATTTTTCTGGTGGCTACACCCATTTTAGACATAAGCAAAACTTTAAGTTTGCCCAGAAATCCGGTGTGCTTTATCAAATCCTACAGGATGAAAAATACGCAATATATGTCCGCGATATGCTGTTGCAATATGAAGCGATGTATAAGACCTTGCCAAAACACCCGCAAGAACGCTCTTATTCCCGTGGTAAATTGTTTTGGCAATGCCTGAACGACAGTAATTGGTTGGTGTTCATGAGCCAAGCCTACGATACAATTTATAATTTTCTGACCGTGGCAGAACGTGCCAAGTTAGAAAATAACTTATTCCGCCCTTTTGCTGATTATATCTCTTTAGAGAATCCAAAATTTTATAATCGGGTTCATAATCATAGTACCTGGGGCAATGCTGCTGTTGGTATGATCGGTTTAGTGATGGACGATGAAGCACTGATCCAAAGAGCGTTATACGGTATCGATGACGATGGCTTACCCGTTGGTGGCAGAGACAACGATGGCGGTATTATTAAAGTAGAAGGACAGAAGAAAGGCTTCTTTGCTAACCTTGATGAACCGTTTTCACCCGACGGTTATTATACCGAAGGTCCATACTATCAACGTTATGCAATGTATCCTTTTCTCATTTTCGCTCTAGCAATGGACAATGCAAGACCTGACTTAAAAGTATTACAATACAAAGACAACGTGCTATTAAAAGGCGTTAATACCCTGCTTAATTTATCTGACGCTGATGGTGAATTTTTTACCTTAAATGATGCTCAAAAAGGCATGTCGTATTATACCGCCTCTTTAGTGACCACCGTAAACATTGCTTACCATTACGGCAACCAGAATCCACAATTATTAAGCATTGCCGAAAAACAAAATCAGGTACTACTCGATGAGTCTGGCCTAAATGTTGCTATTGGTATTCGTGATGGTAAAGCACAGCCTTTTACCAAAAAGTCGATTAACTTATCTGATGGCATCAATGGCAAACAAGGTGGCGTTGGAATACTTCGTTATGGTAACGAAGATTTAACCTTAGTCTTTAAGTATGCCGCTCAAGGGTTAAGTCATGGCCATTATGACAAACTTTCTTATTCCTTACATGCAAAAGGCGATGAAGTCATTCAAGATTACGGTCTGGCGCGTTTCGTAAATATTGGACAAAAAGGCGGTGGTAATTACTTACCAGAAAATAAAACCTGGGCCAAAACAACCATTGCCCATAATACCCTGTCTCAAAATGGTCAAATGCATTTTAAAGGCAAGTATGCAACGGCCAGTACCAAGCACTCAGATTTATACTTCTTTGCAGCCACTAACGATGATATTCAGGTAGTAAGCGCAACGGAAGTTAATGCTTATCCTGGGACAGAAATGCACCGTACCATGGCGTTAATCAAAGATGATAATTTTGAAAAGGCCTTTTTGTTAGATATTATGAAAGTAAAATCTGACAGCAAAAATCAGTATGATTTCCCGTTCTACTATATGGGACAAATGATCAGCGCTAATTTTGACTACAACTCGCCAAAGAGCTTAAGTCCCTTAGGTGACAAAAATGGTTACCAACATTTGTACCTAGAAGGCAAAGGTAATGCTGCTGCGAACAACACTAAGTTTTCATGGTTGGGCAAGGGTAAATATTACACCATTACGACAGTAACAGATAAAACCGATCAAGTTTTACTAACGCGTATCGGTGCAAATGATCCTGACTTTAACTTACGCCGTGATGCTGGTTTTATGCTGCGTAGAAGTGATAGTGACAATACTACGTTTGTGTCGATTGTTGAACCACACGGCAGTTATAGCCCGGTTTCTGAAGCATCGTTAAACTCAAACAGTAATATTGCTAATATTGCGATAGTGTCTGACAACGATGACTACACCGCGATTAGTATTACCGATATTAAAGGCAACGAAACATTATTCATGCTATCGAATAAATATTCGTCGAGTTCAGCGCAACATAAACTAACCATCAACAACAAAGTTTATCAGTGGACTGGTCCTTATCACTATCAGTAAATTGTAACGGGAGAAGTGGCTATTGAAAATCGGACACAACCTTAAGTGATTAGTCCGATTTTATCACTAATACGAGTATCAATGATGAGGTGGTAGTCTTGCCGTAACGATCACTGCTGGTAATATTGATGTCAGGCCTCATTACTTACACATTTCAAGCATTTAAGTAACTCAACTGGATAAGGAGTCCCTTATCCAGTTCTGAGGCTAATTACGCACATTTTAGCTGATTAGCGTCTATTGCTGCGACCGCTACTACGACGTTTGTTGGCATGGCTTTTATCGCCAAATGCGCGATCTTTAGCACGACGTTTTTGATTAGATTTCGAGTTTTTATTATTACTCGGCTTCTTGTTTAAGTCTGGCTCATATCCTGGATACCAAGCTTGTGGCAATTTAGTATCAAGAATACCTTCAATTTCTTCTAGCAACCATTCTTCATCGACGCTCACTAACGACACCGCGAGGCCAGAATTACCGGCGCGCCCCGTACGACCGATGCGATGAATATAATCTTCGGCAATATACGGCAGTTCATAGTTGATAACGTAGTTGAGTTGCTCGATATCGAGCCCACGGGCGGCAACATCTGTTGCGACCAAGGCACGCGTTTTACCTGACTTAAATTCTTCGAGTGCTTTTTCACGCGCTCCCTGAGATTTATCGCCATGAATAGACTGTGCCTTAACACCGTCTTTGCACATTTCTTTGGCTAGCGCTTCAGCCCCTTGACGGGTTCGAACAAAGATAAGTACTTGCTGCCAATTCTTTGAACCAATCATAAACGAGGTTAGCTCACGCTTTTTATCTTCGTCTACGTTGTAAATAATCTGCTCAATTTCGCTCGCCGTCGTATTGCGCTGCGCCACCTCAATCAACTCTGGCTGATTGAGTAAGCTTTTGCTGAGTTCGAAAATAGCTTCATCAAACGTGGCGGAGAACAGCATGGTTTGACGGCTGTCAGGCACGCGTTTTAAGATCCGTTTAATGTCCACCATAAAGCCCATATCGAGCATACGGTCAGCTTCATCGAACACTAAATGCTCGAGCGCATCGAGATCGAATGTGCCTTTAAACAGTAAGTCGAGTAGACGACCCGGCGTCGCAACAAGGATATCACAACCATTCTTGAGTGCCGCGATTTGTGGATTAAGACTGACGCCACCGTAGGCTAATTCAACTTTAAGTTCAGTACCTTGCGCATATTCAACAAAACTCTTACACACTTGTTGTGCAAGCTCTCTCGTTGGAGTAAGCACTAACGCACGTACAGTATTTGGGGTCGATGGTGTGGCACTGAGCATGTCAATTATTGGCAAGGCAAAGGCGCCAGTTTTACCGGTACCGGTTTGCGCACCCGCCATGACATCACGTTTAGCAAGGACCATCGGAATGGCTTGCTCTTGCACTGGTGTCGGTGTGTCATAACCAAGCTTAGTGATGGTGGTTTGAATTTGTTGGCTTAAGCCTAATTTAGAGAAGCTCATATTTTATCTCAATACATTGATGAAGCGTTGGATCATTTGAGGTAACCAAAGCAAGCAATCGTTAATTGACGATGCTGCTTTGAGTTAGGGAGCGCTATTTGTAAAACAATAGCGCGGGCACACCAATTACTTACGGTAGACCTTAATATTGCTAAACCCTTGCTCGATTAAGAACAATGCTTGTAGCTTACTCATCACGCCGCGATCACAATAAAACAAATATTGCTTAGACTGATCTAAATCGCCAAATTGAGTTGCCAGTCGATAAAACGGTAAGTGCTTAACTTCAACGCCGTCGATTTCTAACGGATTGTTATCTTCTTCTTCCGGTGAACGGATATCTAAAACGATATCTTCAACGCCAAATTCATTGACAGTTTCAACCTCAGCAACACTTTCTTGGGTTTCTTTGGCAATATCACGGATATCAATCATCACAGAATCAGCCAGTGCTTTTTCGAGCACATCGAAGTCGAAATTAGCCTCTTCCGCTTCAATCTTTTCCATCACCGCTTTAACAGTCGGTTTGTTAGAAATAACGCCACAATATTCAGGCATCACTTCTGCAAACTGTTTAGTACCAATTTTTGCGGCAATATCGATAATGTCTTGCTTATCAAAAGCCGTTAACGGCCGTAAGATAAGGGTATCGACTGATTTATCAATGATACTAAGATTGGTGAGTGTCTGACTCGATACTTGCCCTAACGCTTCACCAGTCACTAACGCACCAACACCCATTCTTTTGGCAACACGCTCAGCCGCGCGCATCATCATACGTTTTAAGATGACGCCCATTTGACCGTTCTCAACATTTTCAAGAATTTCACCGATCACCCCTTCAAATGGCACCGTGACAAATTTCACTTTGTGCGATGAACTAAAGCGATCCCACAAGTAATATGACACTTGCTTAACCCCGATTTCATGTGCCGCGCCGCCAAGATTAAAGAAACAGAAATGGGTACGAGCGCCCTTCTTAATCATCATGTAACTTGACACACCAGAATCAAAGCCACCAGACATCAGGCTCAACACATCTTCTTGCGCCGGTAATGGGAAACCACCAATGCCTTCATAGCGATTAGCGATCACGTACAGCGAGGCATCACGTACTTCCATCTTCACGGTGTAATCAGGGTTCTTTAATTTAACGCCATTTGACGGGTAATTTTGGTTTAAGCCACCGCCAACATAACGCTCAACTTCGTTCGACGTAAAATCGTGGGTACCAGCTCGTTTAACACGAACACAAAAGGTTTTCCCTTCAATCATCGGTGCCATAATCGGCGCGACGGTTTCGTAGATTGAATGAACATCGGTAAATTTATGTTCAGTCACTTGCAAGATATGTGCAATGCCAGGAATACATTGCATTGCATCGATTAAACGTTCGATATTGAGCGTGCTATCGTCAGTGGTAGCAACATTGAGCTTATCCCAATCCAGCTGCACCGTGACGCTCTCATCATGACGACGTAATACGTTACGGACATTCGATTGCAGCAGTTTACAAAAACGCTTGCGAACTGACTTACTTTTAATGGTAATTTCGGGATAAAACTTCAGGATAAATTTCATGATTAACACGCTCAATATTCAATTGGCGCGCATTATACCTAAAGCGCCTTGGGATAAGAAGTAATAGCGTTGAAAATGTGAACTTTGCGCACGTTTAGCGCACGGTACGCAGTGCACTTTCTCCCTAAAAACTTAATAAACACTTTCAATTTGCATTGCACATTGCATATTCAGCACCAACCAATGAGCAACACAAAAGTGAACCCACCAATAAATTAAAAGATATCAATCGATTAGAACTACATCAACAATTGGCATGACACTTGATAATACGATCATAGCTAGCATCAATGATGACACTAGCAAACTCACAATATTGAATCGTGCTAGGAGCTAAATATGAAGCCAATCTTGTTATCGTTCGTCAAGCATAGCACTCGCTATTTGTTATTAAGTGCCACACTCCTAACTCTGATGGCTTCTCCAGCACTGTCTGAGCCATTTGGCCATTGCCCCAGTAAAGCATTCTTATTTCAAGGCACGCCAGTGGCCAGTTATGGCATCAATCTGGTCACCGGTAATTATGCGCTAATAGAGGATGACTCCGGTATTGACGCCAACATTAATGGCCTTGGATTTAATCAACAAGACCGCTATTTATATGGCTTTAATACCACCCATTTCCTGCTCACTAGGCTAGGGGGCGATTTTCAAGCCGAGACGTTAAACTTAAGCGGCCTACCACAAAACACCAGCTTCTATGTCGGTGATGTTGCCCACCATCATTATTATCTCTACCGTCGTAATACGGGATTCTATAAAGTCGATTTAAGCCCGCTAGAACAAGACATCAATGCGCCATTGATCGCTCAACTGATCACCACAAATGCCAGTATAAGACTCACTGATTTCGCGTTTCATCCCAACGATGACATGTTATATGGCGTCGATAATAGTAGCGGTATTCTCTATCAAATTAACCCCGCCAACGGTAACCAAATTGCCATCGGCGATACGGGTGAGACGGGAACATTTGGCGCAATGTATTTTGACTACAATGGCTATTTTTACCTGTCGCGAAATCAGGATGGACAAATATATAGAATCGACTTATCAAGCGTTACGTCCTCAACCACTCCAACACAACTCACGGAGTTATCTGTCGTCGCTGTCAAATTCGCCGATGGCCCGAGCTCATCTCAAAACGATGGTGCACGCTGCGCCTCAGCGCCCCTAATTGACGAGGATAGTCCCGCGACCATCGACTTTGGCGATGCGCCCGCGAGCTACCACACCACACTGGCAGAGAACGGCGCCCGTCACCTTATTGATGCCAACACCTACTTAGGACTGACACCACCAGACGGTGATTATGATGGCTACACTGGGGCGAATTCTGACGATAACACTATCCTTGCCAGCGCAAGTTATGACGATGAAGATGGTGTTAACTTTGTGACCGCACTCGAAATCGGTTTAGATTCCGTGATAAGCGTTTATGCATCCGGTTCTGGCATCCTAAGTGGCTGGTTCGACTGGAATCGTGATGGCGACTTTAGCGATGACAATGAGCGCACCATCAACGATATCAGCTTAAGTCCAGGGTTTAACATTATCTCAATCCGTGTACCTCAAGACGCAACAATTGGTAATAGCTGGAGCCGTTTCCGTTTTAGCCAACAAACAAACCTCTCTTATGATGGAGGTAGCACCAGTGGCGAAGTTGAAGATCATCAAATACAAATAGCGAGCGCTAACTTAAGTTATCGTTATTACCCGAGCGAAGCAGGATGGGTGACTCTCGCCTACGAAGATAAATGGCCAGAAAGTGAAGACTATGACATGAACGATGTCGTCATGCGCTACCGCACCATAGAAGTGATTCGAGAAAATAAAGTGGTCCGCGTTGATATCATCGGCGCACTCCAAGCATTAGGCGGCTACCATCATAATGGCTTTGCGGTACAACTAACCAATATCGCGACAAGTAACGTTAATTTACAGACATTACGCCTATTACATAATAATATCGAGCAGCAATATAGCGGTACTAATGGCGCTGATACGTGGCCAATCTTAGAATCAGGCCAGACGAATGCGGTGCTACTTATTAGCCAAGATTTATGGTCTCAAGTTGACAGTATGTGTACATTTTATCGCAGCGAACTAGGTTGTGAGCAGTTACAAACCTTTACCTTTGAGTTAAGTGTGCCATTCATTACACCTGTCGCATTGGAAGCGATGCCTAGCGCACCATACGACCCATTTATTTTTGCGACCGAAGGTCTGTATCACGGTGAGAGTTTTGCAGGTCATCCTGGACGTTCTCTCGAAATCCACTTAGCAGACCATGCGCCCACCGATAAATTTAATAACGACTACTTTGGTCAGCAAGATGACACCAGCGATCCCGCGAATAATCGCTATTTTCGTACCATAAACAATCTGCCATGGGCAATGGAAATAACCGACCAATGGCGCTGGCCGAGCGAGCGAAAATCGATATTACAAGCGTATCCTAAGTTTCAACAATTTGTGGAAAGCCAAGGACTAGAAGAAGCCAACTGGTATCAAGAAAATGAAGCGACAGTCGCCAATCTATTTCAATAATTAAGGAATATCTATGCCTGATACTCAATTAAAAAAGTTAATCACATTGCAGCTCCTAACACTGGCATTAGCGCTCATGCTATTTGGGTGTGGCGGTTCAAAACAATCCAACGAGTCGCAAGAGGCTGCGCCCCCTTCTGAATCATCGAGTCCCGTCGCGGAAAATATTGATGATCTGGTGGCAGCATCGAGCTTTAACTTTACCAGCAAAGCAACTATCGCGTTATCAATAAACATCACCGAACTTGAAGGTCAACGCGCTCACGTTAATCTATATAGCCAATACCAGAAAATTGCAGATGGCTATTACCCAAGCCCATCGAGCCGAGTAATATCAGGGACGATGAGTGATGGTAGTTATCAAAATACGTTTATTAATACCAACCAGCAACAACGTTACTTGCTTGAAATTTGGCGCTACGACTCAAGCCCGCCAATACAACAGGAACTCACCATAGCGAACGCTAAATTGTCCTTATAGAGCGGTAAAACACAACAAGCACCTACCACACGGCAAGAACGTATTAATTTAACCTTCGTTGTTCCAACGAAATATTCTGTAAATTTTAGGCTATAGAGCTTGAAGAGGTAAACTGCCAATTTCCGTGCGTGTGAAGAAAAACATCTTTTTCATGCTTCACCTCGGACAGTTATGTTCGTGCAATCCTGGGAGCTGATTGCCGAGACGAAAAATAAGTCTCAACGGATGGATTCACGGCGGTTATTCGTAATATGTATGAATTCTGGCATGCGATAATTATAATGCGCTTACCGTGTTCCTTACCATTAACAAAGAACCGAATTTAATACTATATTACTACTTATCGTTGAATATTAGTCATTATGGATCGTATAATGATTAACAAAATAAAATTAGTTGTTTAGGCTCTCTGTTGCAGTTTATTAACGTCGTACTGGTATTTCTTGGTTTACTATCCTTTCTTAACTCAGCAGCTGCAAAGGGGCAGGCTGATTTAGAGTCGGTAACACTCCGGCTAAAGTATCAGCATAACTTTCAATTTGCTGGTTATTACGCGGCAAAATTAAAAGGCTATTATCAAGACGCTGGATTAGACGTTACAATCCTACCCTCGACACCTGATAGTAGTACAAGCCAAGCTGTTCTCAGCGGTGTGGCTAATTACGGAATTGGCACCAGTAGCCTCATATTGAAACATGCTAAAGGTCAGCCATTAGTGACATTGGCCGTGATATTTCAGCACTCACCTTATGTATTACTTACCGATAAACACACGACGCTGACAGAAATAGCGGGAAAACAAACCGCAATCTATCAAGGTGCTCATGATTTAGTCGCAATGCTAGCTCGCCAAGGGGTTCACACCGACGATTATCATAACGATCAACAAGGCTACGCAATATTAGATTTTATTGAATCAAAAATTGCGGCAGTGTCCAGTTTTTCACCCAATGAACCTTATGTATTGCAACACATTCGCGTTAAGCACAACACTTATACGCCGCGTGATTATGGTGTAAATTTCTACGGCGACAATATATTCACCTCTCGCCATGAATTAGAGCAGCACGGCGAGCGCACTCAACGCTTCATTGATGCCAGTATCAGAGGATGGGAGTATGCGATAGCGCATCCGCAAGAATTAGCGCGTTTACTTGTCTCTCACTATCAATCGCAAGAGAGCTTGGAACAAATATTATTTTCAGCGAAAGAGATCGCCGATTTAGTTCAGCCACAACTATTAGCCATTGGTAGCTTTAATGAACAGCGCTGGCGCCATATCGCTGACATTTACGCAGAGCTTGGGCTCTTACCCCAACAATACGATTTTTCAGATTTTCTTCATCAACCAAAAAGCGAGTCACCATCTTTTTGGATCTACCTTGTTCTCTTCATTCTTAGTGTCTTCGCTGTATTCTTGCTACTTTATCGGGTTTATACCTTAGTGCGCTCACAGCGAAAAGCCGCTCATGAAATGCGCTTCATGAATAGTATATTACGTACCCAACAACAGGCGTCCATCGATGGCATCATGACGTTTGATGCCAACGGACAACTCGTTTCAAGTAACAAACAATTGATTCACCTATGGAACCTCAAACAAAGCCAATTAGAGAATAAACACTCAAGAAAAATTGTCTTTCAAATGATCCGCCAGCTGAAAGATCCTAAAGAATTGATTAGCGTGATGCGTCAGCATGACAAAAATCAACATATGCAGAGCTTTGCCGAAATGTCATTGAAAGATGGTCGTACGTTTGAACGATTTTCCGCACCACTCTTTCATGATGATAAATCATTCTTAGGACGGTTCTGGAGCTTTCGAGACATCACTGAACGTAAGGTGGCAGAAGAACAGATATGGTTCAAAGCCAACTTCGATAGCCTGACCGAGCTCCCTAATCGGTTTATGTTTAAAGAACGTTTGTTATTTGAAATCAAAAAAGTTCATCGCAGCAATAAGTTACTGGCATTACTATTTCTCGACATTGACCGTTTTAAAGAAGTTAATGACTCAATGGGCCATGATGTGGGCGATCAATTATTGGTACAAGTCGCTAAACGACTTAAGCACTGTGTTCGTGATATCGATATGGTGTCGCGGCTTGGTGGGGATGAGTTTACGGTGATACTCAACGACTTAGAACAAGCCGATGATGTGAAACGAGTGGCGCAGAGTATTCTTGACGCGATTGCAAGACCCTTTATTATTGAGCACCAGACTATTTACATTAGCACCAGTATCGGTATCACCATTAGCCCTGAAGATGGCGATGATGATATAGAGCTTCTAAAAAGAGCTGACTTGTCGATGTATCATGCGAAAATGTTGGGTCGTAATAACTATCAGTTTTTTACCTCATCACTACAAGTAGGTTCGGTGGAAAAAATGGCGTTGAGTAATGATTTACGTCAAGCGTTAGCGAACGATGAGCTATTTATCGTCTACCAACCGATAGTCTGTTTAAAGAGTAAAAATATCATAAAGGCTGAGGCATTGCTGCGTTGGAAACATCCGCAGCGTGGCTTAATTAATCCTGAGGATTTCATTCCTATTGCGGAAGAAACGGGTTTGATCAATGAGATTGGTGAATGGATATTCCAGCAAGCAGTTGAACAAGTTAAGCGATGTCGCCGTTTCGCACCTAATTTTCAAATTTCGATTAACACGTCACCGGTTCAATACCATAGTGGGTCGATCGATCCTAACGCTTGGCATGAGTATTTAATGCAACAACAAGTCTGCGACAGCGCGGTGATTATTGAACTTACTGAAACGCTATTGCTTGAATCAGATTCAGCACTATTGGCGACCCTAGCACAGTTCAAACACCACGGAATTAAAGTTGCACTAGATGATTTTGGCACAGGCTATTCATCGTTATCTTACCTGCAGAAGTTTGACATCGACTATCTAAAAATAGACCGTAGCTTTGTCAGCGAGTTAACCAGCGGCTCAAAAAATGCTGCGCTGTGCCAGGCAATAATTGCAATGGCCAATGCGCTAGGAATGAAAGTTGTCGCCGAAGGCATAGAAAAGCAAGAACATAATCGCTTGTTAACAGAGCTTGGTTGTGACTATGGCCAAGGCTATTTGTTTTCAAAACCAATAGCCGAAAACGCCCTAACTGACATGTTGGCTGAAAAAAAACTGAGCACAGTTATCTAGCGCTTCGATAACTATACTCAGGGATACTATTCCTCGGTTAACCCAATCTTTTTAGACTCTTTAGCCTTACCTTGCATAATAGCGATTTCGACGCGGCGATTACGACGGCGAGATTGTAAGTCAGTGCCTTCAACCAGCGGTTTCATGTTAGCCAAACCGACAACTTGAAGACGTGTCGGATCAAAGTTTCGCACTTTAACCAGTTCATGAGCAACCGCAACGGCACGCTGTGACGATAAGTCCCAGTTAGACTTATAAAGCTCGGAATGTATCTGCTCACCGTCAGTGTGACCTGACACCGTAATTTCACCGGGGATATCAGCAAGGAGCTTACCTACTTCGGTGATCACAGGAACAAAGCGAGGCTGCAAATTAGACGAGCCAGATGGAAACGAACCTTTCTCTCGAATACGAATAATAATCTGCTGACCCAACGACTCCACTTCAATCGCACCATCTTGGATTTGCTTCTCCATTTTAAGCGCAATTTTCTTGAGCTGCTCGTTTGTTTCCTCTTGCTCCGCGGCTTTTTTCGCTTCAGATTCACTATCTGATGCCGCTGAAGCCCCCCGCTGGTCACCACGTTGTAATTCTTTACCGCCAGAGTTGGTATCTTCACCTTCTTGGAAGTTTAATTCACGCTGGGTCACTTCAACGGTTTGCTGATTAATAATCTCTATAGGGGTTGGATCAGGCCGCCCAGGACGAAACTCCTGTGCAATAACACTTGTCCCCTTCGGAATATCTTTCACCTCTATCTTGTTTTGGACCCCGAACGCATACTTCATCGAACCCGCGATTTGCTTAAATTTAAGCACATCCATCTCAGACATCGCTAATAACAATACGAAAAAGCACATCAACAACGACATTAGATCAGCAAAAGTCCCCATCCAAGCAGGCAGTCCCTCGGGGGGACAGTCAGGACATTTAGGGCAATCATCACTCATTCTAATTACTCCTCAGGCGCAGGGCGTTTACCCTCAGCTAAGTAATTCTGTAGCATCCCTTCAATAACGCGAGGATTTTGACCATCTTGAATCGCTAAAATAGAATCCAGAATCAATGTTTGATTCAACGCTTCCTCGGCACCGCGCAGCTCAAGCTTGGAGCTAATTGGTAACGCAATAAGATTAGCAAGCATCGCGCCATACATCGTAGTTAACAACGCTACAGCCATCGCTGGACCAATCGACTTAGGATCATCCATATTTTGTAGCATAGCAACCAATCCAATAAGTGTACCGATCATTCCCATTGCTGGGCCCACATCACCAAGATTTTTAAAGAATCCAGCGCCAACCTTATGGCGGTCAAGCGTCAGGTCGATGTCTTTCCCTAACGTTGCTTTCACCACATCGGCCTCGTGACCATCGACGAGCATATCGATACCCTTTTGCATAAATGGGCTTGGAATTTCAGCTTCTTCTAGTGCAAGAAAACCACCTTTACGTGCAGCGTCTGCAAGTTCAACGGCTTTGGCTATCAGATCCTGCGGATCGTCAAGTTTAAGCATAAACGCTTTACCAAATACTTTACCCGCACCGACAAACTGACCCATGCCATACATCATCATTACAGCAAAGGGCGAGCCACAGAATACAATGAGTACCGATGGCACATCGATAAACATCCCAAGGTCACCACCTTGCATCATTGCCATGATAATCATGCCCCAGGCACCTAATAAGCCAATCAGCGTTGCTAAATCCACTAAAAATCTCCTCAATCTCGCCATTCGTTTAAGTACGATTGGACTCATTGTCTTTCTAAGAATTAATTACTATTCTAATCTTATCGGAATACGTCATCAATTGTTTAGTCTTTTTAACGTTTTTTTTCAATATTAAATCAGTGGGCTAGCAATTGTGCTGTAACTGGGCTAAGGTTGCGCGAAACACCACTTGTGAGAAATATCATGGCAGCTAAAAAAATTGAAAACTTGAGTTTCGAGGCTACGCTCGATGAATTAGAAACCATCGTCAATAAATTGGAACAGGGAGACTTGGAACTAGACAAGGCCTTAAGTCAATTTGAACGTGGTATTGGTCTTGCTCGCAGTGGCCAGCAAAAGCTTAATGGCGCGCAACAAAAAGTCGACATTTTAATGAATAATACCGCAGATTCTAAGACCCAACCCTTTGGAGAGGATCAAGATTAATCGTGGACACCACTTATTTACAAGCAATGGCACAGCGTGTTAATCATTTCCTAGCCAACTACCTGTCGACAATAGACGTTAACGATCCTCAGCTACATCAAGCGATGAATTATGGATTATTACTCGGTGGTAAGCGTGTTCGACCATTTTTAGTCTACGCCGTTGGTGAAATGTTGGGGGCTGACAAAGCGGATTTAGATCATGCCGCCGGTAGTGTTGAGGCAATTCATGCTTACTCATTAATTCATGATGATTTACCAGCGATGGACAATGACGAACTGCGCCGTGGTCAGCCAACGTGTCACATAAAATTTGACCATGCGACCGCGATTTTAGCAGGCGACGCACTGCAAACATTGGCATTTGAACTGCTGAGCGAATCACCGTTAAATGCCACCGCTCAAGTCGCCATGATAAAAACGCTCGCCAACGCGAGTGGTTATCAAGGCATGTGCGGCGGTCAGGCACTCGATATTGCTGCTACCGATAAACAGGTAACCTTAACTCAGCTAGAAAAAATTCATCGTCACAAGACCGGTGCGTTAATTCAAGCTGCCGTTGAATTAGGCGCCATTGCTGGCAACGCTACTCCACAACAACGCCAACAGCTAGCCATTTTTTCTAAAAATATTGGCCTTGCATTCCAAGTACATGATGACATTTTGGATATTATTAGCGATACTGAGACTCTTGGTAAACCGCAAGGCTCAGACCAAGCTGCAAATAAGAGCACCTATCCAGCACTACTCGGGTTAGAGCAAGCACAACACAAAGCCTCAACACTGATAGACCAAGCAATAACAGCATTAGAGACGTTGACCGTTGACAGCCAGCAATTACAAGATTTCGCGCAATATATTATTTCGCGAAAACAATAAGAAAAAGAGTAATATGAGCGTAGATATTTCACAATTCCCCTTACTTGCCCTAGCCAATGATCCGCAAGAATTACGGCTGTTACCTCAGGTAAATTTAGCTCAATTGAGTGATCAATTACGTCGTTACCTATTGAAATCTGTCAGTAAATCTAGCGGCCATCTGGCCTCAGGCCTTGGTACTGTCGAGCTGACAGTTGCCCTGCATTATGTTTTTAACACCCCGATCGACCGTATCGTTTGGGATGTTGGTCATCAAGCGTACCCGCACAAAATTCTTACCGGACGTCGTGAGCAGATGCACACCATACGTCAGAAAGACGGTTTACACCCCTTCCCTAATAGAAGCGAGAGTGAATATGATACATTCACTGTTGGCCACTCAGGCACCTCAATTAGCGCGGCCTTGGGCATGGCGATTGCAGCAAAAAAAGAAGGCAAGCAACGTAAAGTTGTCGCGGTGATTGGCGATGGAGCAATCACTGGTGGCATGGCGTTTGAAGCGATGAATCATGCCGGTTCTCTAGATAACGATATGCTAATCGTGCTCAATGATAATGAAATGTCAATTTCTGAGAATGTCGGCGCGCTAAACAATCACTTAGCCAAATTGTTAACAGGGACACTTTATACCTCGATCCGTGAAGGCAGCAAGAAGCTCCTTTCAGGTGTGCCAAGCATCAAAGAACTCGCGCGTCGCTCCGAAGAACATTTAAAAGGTATGGTCGTGCCAGGCACCTTATTCGAAGAGTTTGGTTTTAATTATATCGGCCCTGTCGATGGTCATGATGTTAACGGCTTAGTTGAAACGCTACGTAATATGCGTAACTTAAAAGGTCCGCAAATCTTGCACGTGATGACAAAAAAAGGAAAAGGTTACAAACCTGCCGAACAAGATCCAATTGGCTATCATGGTGTTCCAAAGTTCGATCCAGAAGAAACGTCATTGCCGAGCGGTTCAGGTGCAACTACTTTCTCTAAAGTGTTTGGCCATTGGCTCTGTGAGATGGCTAGTCAAGACAGCCGCTTGATGGGTATAACACCGGCGATGCGTGAAGGTTCAGGTATGGTGGAGTTTTCTCAGAAATTTCCTGAGCAATATTTTGATGCTGCGATCGCCGAACAACATGCAATAACACTCGGTGCTGGGATGGCCTGCGAACAACTTAAGCCAGTTGTCGCCATCTATTCAACCTTTTTACAGCGTGGTTACGATCAATTAATCCATGATGTTGCTATTCCCAACCTTGATGTCTTGTTTGCGATCGATCGTGGCGGCTTAGTCGGCGCCGATGGCGAGACTCATCAAGGGGCATTTGATTTAAGCTTCCTAAACTGTATCCCTAATATGGTGGTGATGGCGCCGAGTGATGAAAATGAATGTCATCAAATGCTTTACACTGGCTACCAATACATCGGTCCCGCGGCTGTTCGCTATCCTCGCGGCGGCGCGACCGATGCAACAATCGAAACACCAATGAAAGCACTGACGATAGGCAAGGCGGTAGTCAAACGTCAATCAGGAAAAACCACCAAAAAAGTGGCTATCTTGAATTTTGGTACCCTACTGCCAAATGCCTTAAACGCTGCCGAGCATCTTGATGCAACCTGTGTCGATATGCGCTTTATCAAACCATTTGACCAAGCATTGGTGACTGAGCTCGCTCAAACGCACGATGTCCTGGTCACTATTGAAGAGAACGCGATCATTGGCGGTGCGGGTAGTGTCATCACCCAGCATGTCATGGCTAATCGCCTCGCGTGTAGCGTGTTAAACATTGGACTGCCTGATAAATTCATTTGCCAAGGTACCCAACAAGAACAGCATCATATGCTACAACTTGATGGTGATGGCATCATCAATCAGATCGAGAAATACTTGACCCTCTAAGACCTGTTAAGGTCTGGGATGATGGCGTTGGTGAAGCTCTTGCAGCCGCGCTTTAGCAACATGAGTATAAATTTGGGTGGTGGACAGGTCACTATGACCGAGCAATAACTGCACCACCCGTAAATCGGCACCAAAATTCACTAAGTGCGTCGCAAACGCATGCCGCAAAGTATGTGGCGACAAATCACCGTTAATTCCTGCTAATTGCGCATAATGTTTAATACGGTGCCAAAATGTTTGCCGCGTCATTTGCACGCCACGCTTACTGGGAAACACAACATCGCTATTCCCTTTTAACAAGGCGCCACGAGCGACCTTGAAATATTGATAAATAGATTCGACCGCCTGCTCTCCCATTGGCACTAAACGCTCTTTATTACCCTTACCAATGACACGAACCACCCCTTGTTCGAGACTAAGTTGGTCCATCCGAAGGCTAACCAGTTCTGTGACGCGCAGGCCAGTGGCATAAAGTAGCTCTAACATCGCTTTGTCACGAATTTCTATGGCGTCGTCATCGCCGGGCGCATCTAATAATGACTCAACTTGCGCCAGTGACAATGAGCTGGGTATTTTTTTGTCCAGTTTAGGATTGACGATTTTAGCCATCGGGTTTTTCGCGATGTGTTCGTTCTGCTGAAGATAATCGTAGAAACGGCGTAATGAAGAGATCACCCGTGCGGTACTTGATTTTGCCCGCTGAAGATCCGACAGTTTCGCTTGATAAGCAACAACATCAATTGCTTGCGCCTCACTAAGGTCACGATTACGTCCGCTCAAAAATTCATTAAATTTAGCCAAATCACTACGGTATGCCGCCAAGGTATTATCGCTTAATCCCTGCTCTAGCCATAACATATCAATAAATTGATCAACCCATGGGTGGGTGCTATTGCTCATCAATCACGATCTCTTTGGGATCAACACCAACCTCTAGCGCGAGTAAGCCCAGCTTACGCTGCATCATCACGCCCTGAGTTTGCCCAGCATAACCACCATTGCCACTTGCACTCAGCACCCGATGACAAGGAACAATCACCACTATCGGATTACAACGACATGCATTGCCCACAGCTTGTGCACTGGATTTTAGTTGTTTGGCAATCTCACCATAGGTCAGCGTTTGCCCCAATGGGATTTGTGTCATCACATACCATACGCGCTGCTGAAATAACGTGCCATCAGGCTTAAGTTCGACATCGAGTGGCATTGAGCATTGACCATTAAAGTAATTATCGAGCCACTGTTGAAGGACTCCTTGTTCTAAAACAGGCAATTGATGGGGTCGATCAGTCCACTGTAATTGGTGCAACACGCCGTCTTGTTGAGCAACCATTAGTTGACCAATGGGAGAGGTATACACACTTTGTTGTAAATCGTCTAAATTGCCTTTCACAAAAGGGCTCCAATTTTGGTAGACTAACGCATTGATTTACTATTGGACAATGCGTCATGAAGATTGGTTTATTTTACGGTTCCACCACCTGTTATAGCGAAATGACTGCAGAAAAAATGCAACAATTTCTCGGTGAGGAACACGTCGATATCCATAATATAAAAGAATCAGGGTTAGCCCCAATCAATGATTATGACATTCTCATACTTGGCATATCGACATGGGATTATGGCGAATTACAAGAAGATTGGGAAGCACTATGGGATGAGTTAGACCAATTTGATTTATCAAATAAAATCATTGCGTTTTATGGCCAAGGAGATCAGGAAGGTTACGCCGACTGGTTTGTCGATGCGATGGGATTGTTGCACGATAAACTCATTCCATTAAAGCCACAAATTGTTGGTTATTGGCCAGTACAAGGTTATGAATTTAGTGAGTCCAAAGCACTGACCGCAGATAAAAGTCACTTTGTTGGCTTGCCATTAGATGATGAATGCCAATTTGATCTAAGCGAAGAACGCATCAGCGAGTGGTTAAACCAAATTTTAGAAGAGATTTCCGAATTAAACTAAGCGATTGCTCGCATAAACCGACATAATTCCGCCATTACCATAAAAGTTAGGTATAATGGCGCCAAATTTTTTAGGAAAACCACCAATCATGAGCTTTGAAGAATTAGATCTTGATCCATCGTTAGAGCAAGCCCTCGCAAAGATGGGCTACGACTCGCCAACGACAATACAACGTGAAGCAATTCCAGCGGCGATGGATCAGCGTGACATTCTTGGCTGTGCCCCAACCGGCACCGGTAAAACTGCTGCATTTTTGTTGCCTGCACTGCAACATCTCATTGACTTTCCACGGGTAAAACCGGGGCCACCGCGCGTGTTGATCATTACCCCGACTCGCGAACTTGCAAATCAAGTGTTTGAGTACGCGGAGAACTTAACCGAGTTCACCGCGCTGAAACCAATTTGTATCACTGGTGGTATCGATTATGAAATTCATGAAGAGATGCTTGAAAAAAATGCCGATGTATTGGTCGCAACACCAGGACGCCTGATGGAGTTTATCGATACTGAACAGCTAGATATGCGCAGTATTGAATTCTTAATTATGGATGAAGCCGATCGCATGCTCGACATGGGGTTCATCAGCGAAATGGAACGTGTCGCCGAAGAAGCTCGTTGGCGCCTACAAACAATGTTGTATTCAGCAACATTAGAAGGCAAGGGTCTCGACCGTTTCGTTAGAGAAGTACTAAAAGACCCGATTCGTGTTGACGCCAACCCGTCACGCAAAGAAGCCGCTAAGATTGTACAATGGGTTCATATAGCCGATGATTTAAACCACAAACAGAAGATATTGGCTCATTTATTACAGTTACCTGAATTTGAACGTACCATTGTCTTTGTTAAGACGCGCGAACGCCTCGCAGAGCTAGTCGCCAAACTACAAAGCTTTGACATTAGCGTGTGTTATCTCCAAGGTAAAATGGCGCAAGATAAACGTAGCGCATCACTAGAACGTTTCAAAAGTGGTGAGCTAAACATCCTCGTTGCCACTGATGTTGCAGCCCGTGGTCTCGATATTGATGATATTAGTCACGTCATTAACTACGACTTGCCATACACCAGCGACGTTTATTTACACCGTGTTGGTCGTACTGGCCGTGCCGGTAAAAAAGGCATCGCGATTTCGATTGCCGAAGCTCACGAAATGAAAAGCCTTGGTAAAATTGAACGCTACACCGAACAACGATTACGTCGTCGTCGCCTCGAAGGACTGGAACCTCAGCATAAAGAGTCACGTGTTCGCTCGATGAAAAAGAAAGTGAAATTAACCGTCGCGCAGAAGAAAGCTAAGTTGAAGAAACAACTTAAGAAAGCGGGTAAGAAGAAAAAGTAATTCGCGAACATCACATTGAAGGGAACTGGTCACTGCTAGTTCCCTTTTTACTTCCCCTCTCCTGCTCTTTTTTATATACAACTCAATAACTTTCCATTAAAACAAGCAACAAAATACACACATTTTTACACATTCAAGATAGAGCAATTTGACGAAAGCTGTTATTTTAGAGCCAATAAAATAAAAACAGCTTAGGATTAGCAATGTCTTCCAATATGAAAAGTATTTTCCGTGTACTTCTGCCAATAATCATTCTCGTGCTCGGTGTCTTCATTGCCATTGTCATTGTCGGCTCAAAACAAGAACCCGAGAAAAAAGAAGAGCGTGTCACTACGCCATTGATTGAAACACTAACCGCCACACTAGTCACTAGCCCAATGACTATTGCATCGAACGGTATTTTCAAACCTAAGCATCAAACGAATTTAATTGCCGAAGTTAATGGTCGAGTAATTAGTTTGTCTGAAGCCTTCGCTGCAGGTGGTATCGTTAAAAAAGGTAGCGTCTTAGCACGCATCGATGATAGTGATTACCAAGCGGCATTGATTGACGCGCAGGCAAATTTACAGCGCGCGCAAGCAACATTACAAGAAGAGATCGCACGCGGTAAAGTCGCTAAAAAAGAATGGCAAGGTACGACCTCAGCATTGCCGCCAGAATTAGGATTACGTAAACCACAATTGGCTCGTGAGCAAGCATCACTACGATCAGCAGAGGCGGCGTTAGCACGAGCACAACGTAATTTAGAACGCACCAATATTGTTGCTCCTTACGATGCCTTAGTGAATAAGCGCACCGTCGATTTAGGCCAATTCGTTGGTACAGGCAATAGTCTTGGTATGATTTCATCGTATAATATCGGTGAAATTCGCCTGCCGATGAGTAACGCCGATTACAATTTACTTGGCGATGACATTCTCGGCGCCAGCGTTACCCTAACCCGCCTTGAAAATGCTAAAACCAAACAGTGGGATGCAACGATTGTTCGTGATGAAGGCGTTATCGATGAAGCATCACGGATGGTCTATTTGGTCGCACAGGTCAATAACCCATATCAGCAACAGCATAAACTAAAATTTGGCACATTCATCAATGCCACAATTGCGAGCAAGCAGCAAACCCAATTAGTTGTTCTGCCAAGTTACCTCTATAAAGAAGGAAAAATTGCCACTATCGATAGTGATAATATTCTGCACATTACCGACGTTACCTTATTTCGTCGTGATAAAAACAATGTCTATATCTCAAGTGGTTTGAGTGCCGGCCAACAAGTCGCGCTGACCAAGGTTGAGCATCTTTATGAAGGAATGAAAGTGCGCCTAACCACAGATACACCAATCGTTGAGCAAGATGATACGGCGGGTGAAATTGCATCTGTGGAGCATCAATAATGGATCCTAAAAAAGGCATAATTTCATGGTTCGCGCGCAATGCTGTCGCCGCCAATCTATTAATGATTTTTATTTTGGTTGGCGGTGCACTATCAGCGCTATCAATCAACAAAAAAGTATTCCCTGAGATTGAGCTCAATGTCATTTCAATTCATGTTGCCTACCCAGGCGCAGCGCCTCAAGAGATTGAAGAAGGGATCAATATAAAAATTGAGGAAGCAATACAGGAAGTTGAAGGGCTCGAACAAGTCGTCACTGTGGCGTCTGAAGGTTCAGGCTCAATCAATATAACCGTTGAAACCTCACACGATCCTGATCAGGTACTCGATGAAATAAAACTGCTGGTCGATGCCATCTCAACCTTTCCTGAGAGTATAGAGAAACCAACAATATATCGCCGTAAACCGACTGAAGACGTGCTATTTGTCTCGGTTTATGGTGATTTAGCATTACATAAGATGAAAGAGCTAGCGAAAGATATTCGCGAAGATATTACCTCTTTACCGGGGGTCACTCGAGCAGATGTCATCGGTGTTCCTAGTTATGAAATCTCTATCGAAGTCACCGAATTTAAACTACAAGAGTATGGCTTAACCTTTGCACAAGTTGCCCAAGCCGTTCAACGCTCATCGATTGATTTACCTGGCGGTTCTATTAAGGCTGTTGACGGTAATATTTTACTGCGCACCAAAGGTCAAGCGTACACAGGAACTGATTTTTCAGAAATCGTGATTAAAACCAATAACGATGGCTCTCGGGTACTGCTGAGCGACATTGCCAACGTCAATGATGGCTTTACTGAAGGACTCAACTACACGCGATTCAATCAGCAAGAAGTGGTGATGGTGAAGGTGTTTAGTGTTGGCGATCAAAGTTCATTGCACATATCGCGACAAGTTAACGACTATATTGAGCGTAAGAGCGCAACGCTACCCTCACAAATCAAGCTTGATGTCTGGGGTGATATGGCCTATTACCTCCAAGGCCGCCTCGATTTAATGCTAAACAACATGATGTCTGGTGCGCTATTAGTGTTCCTCATTCTCGCCCTATTCATGCGAATTAGACTCGCATTTTGGGTGATGATGGGATTGCCGGTCTGTTTCTTAGGCACCATGCTATTGATGCCAGTGGACATGTTTAGCCTGTCAATCAATATGATCACCCTCTTCGCCTTTATCATGGTGTTGGGAATCGTGGTGGATGATGCCATTGTCATTGGCGAGAGTGTCTACAGTGAAATTGAGCGTAGTGGCCAAAGCCTTGATAGTGTGGTGACCGGTGCGCAAAGAGTAGCGATGCCAGCGACGTTTGGCGTTCTTACCACTATCGCGGCGTTTGTGCCCATGGTATCAGTGGAAGGCCCGATGGTCGCGATCACTGGTGCTATCGGCTATGTCGTTATCCTTTGTTTGATTTTCTCATTAGTTGAATCAAAATTAATTCTGCCAGCGCATTTGGCACGAATGAAAATAAAACACCCCGGCAAGAAACTCAATGCACTAGAACGATTACGCGCTCGTTTTGATCGTGGCTTAAAGTATTTTGTTGAAAAAATATATTTACCAACGCTAGTACGCGCGATCAAATATCGTTATAGCGTGTTGGCCGGATTCATGGCGCTATTAATTATCTGTGGTTCCTTGCTTGGTGGTGGATTTATTCGCACGGTATTCTTCCCTGACATTCCGAGTGATTTCATTCGAGTTCAGGTCGAAATGACCGAGTCAACTTCAGAAGAGACAACCAGACGCACCGCGCAAATTATCGAAGAGGCATTGTTTAAAACGAGCGCACAATTAGAGCAAACTTACGGTGAGAATGTTATTAAGCACAGCTTCGTTAACATGAGCTCACAATCGAATGTCTTCCTAATGGCGGAACTAAAGAAAGGCGAAGATCGTGAGATTAATGGGGTTGAAATCGCCGAAGTATGGCGTGCTAATATTCCAGAGTTACCAGGGGTTAAGAAAATTGATATTAGAGCATCAACCGGTATCGGTGGTGGCGATCCAATCTCGTTCCAACTCAGTGGTAAGAACATGGCGTCCCTCAATGCGGCGACCAAAGATCTTAAAGCTAAACTACGAGAATATGAAGGGCTCTATGACATTTCAGATTCTGCTAGCTCTGGCCGCCAAGAAATCATCCTAGAAGTAAAACCGAGTGCCGAAGCATTGGGAATTTCATTGTCACATTTAGCCCAACAAGTCCGTTGGAGTTTCTATGGTTACGAAGCACAACGTATCCTGCGTGGCAAAGAAGAAATTAAGGTGATGATACGCTACCCGAAAGAAGACCGTCGCAGTATTGGTCATCTTGAACAGATGCGTATCCGGACCCCAAGCGGAATAGAAGTGCCGTTCTCATCGGTCGCCACCATCAGAATTGGCGAGGGTGTTTCCTCGATTATTCGGATCGATGGCAAGCGCTCGATCACCGTCAAGGCGAGCGTCAATAAAGACAAAATTGAGCCAGGCGAAGTGATTGAAGATATCGAAGAAAACTACATGCCAACCTTACGAGAAAAGTACCCAGATCTTCTGTCTGAATTGGCGGGTGAAGCCAAAGAAGAAGGTGAAGCGAAGGCCGGTCTTCTTAAAGGTGTATTCTTTGCGCTATTCGCTATTTATGCGCTGATGGCGATTCCGCTAAAATCATACAGCCAACCGTTAATCATTATGTCAGTGATCCCGTTTGGGGTGATTGGCGCGGTTTTTGGTCACTTTGTGATGGGGCTTTCATTAAGCATTCTGTCAATGTTTGGCATTACAGCGCTTATTGGCGTGGTGGTTAATGATTCACTAGTGATGGTGGATTTTGTCAATCAATCACGGGCTGCGGGTGTTTCAACCAAAGATTCGGTGCTTCAAGCAGGCTGTAGTCGTTTTAGAGCGATTATTTTAACCTCACTGACCACGTTCTTTGGATTAGTGCCAATCTTAATGGAAACTAGCCTACAGGCACAAATTCTTATTCCAATGGCTGCATCAATAGCGTTCGGTATATTGTTTTCGACCGTGATAACCCTGTTCTTAGTCCCGTCGCTGTATATGATAGGTCAAGACATCACGAAACTAAAAGCTGGTATCATCGGCTTGTATCGCAAAACACCCACTGAGCAACCGACCTAAAGCGCGGTTGTTAAGGTGTTGAAAATGGCTACTCTGGGAGTAGCCATTTTTTTAGCGTCTCAGTTGATAATGATTTAACTCGGTGCCTGCTGGCGGGACTAGATATTGACGATCTGCAGTTAACTCACGATATACATCTGGGTAAAACTTCTTAAGCCGTGCGATGCGTGAAAAGTGCCCTGGCTCTACCTGCTCACTCGGTGGTAAAAAACGAAATATATGTTCGTTGAGTTGACCATGGCGATAACTGTCTTCAAGCGCTAAATCAAATACATCCAAGCCGACGTTGTCAAAGCTAAAATTAATATCATGCGCTAATAATAGTTGCACCGCTTCTTGGCTATGCATAAACGCAGTGGTGTATAAATTGTCGTTATGGATATCAGTCAGTGACAGCGCCAGTCCTTGATCCGAAATAGATCGCCATTGCTCAATCGATAGATTTTTAAAGATATTCAAACTCGTTGGCGGTTTGGGATCACGACGCATATCCCAAATGGGGATGATATCGGCAGCTTTAACCGTCAGCATTTGTAACAATAAGTCGGTCTCTCGCTGAGTTAACACTTCTCGACTGACATAATCTATCGCTTGTTGAAATTTTTTATAATCGAGTAACTTTATAAACTCATTACTTCGCGGCGGTGGGCGATGACGCCGATGCTTCAAATGATACCAGCGATTAACCAAAGCCGGATCTATTTGATGTAAATCCTGCGCAATATCTCCCCGCTCACGGCGTACCTTACTAATCAGTTTCCTTATTTGACGCGGACCAACAAAATCTTGAATGGTATTAATTTTTTTTTCAATTCCAACGCAGCCCTCCCTACTAGATCGTTGCAATTCGCTCACCCGCGTAGTATTGGCGATTGCTATTGATAAAGCAGAGTCAGTGTCTTCAATGGCATTAACGTATAACGATGCGTTAATCGTTCTCACTTGACTTATGAGTCCCTTAAGATTCGGTTCAATAATGGCATCGGCATTAACCCCCCGCATGGTAGGAGATTTAAATACATTTACAATTCCATCGTTAACTTCAAATTCAACGACGTGAGCCGAGTAGTCCTGCTGATGAAGGTAAGCGATAGTTTCGCTATATTTAACCGGAAAGTGCTCACCGTCTTGATAATCTCGTGACCCTCTAGGGAGGTTTACAATGGCAATGTCCATTGCGGTTATTAATCCCGGATAATTACTTGGTCTCACGTCATATTGAGCCAACAACACTAATAAATCGACGCGATATTTCGCCACGGCCATATCCGCAAGGTTATAATAGTCAAAGTAGATTGGCGTATTATTTAATGATTCGGCGTTGTCTAGCAATACCTTTATAGATTCTATCGGCAACGCATTTTCAATCGCGACCGCAACATCGTTTACCGTAAATGTTAATCCATTAGTCGCCGTAGAGAATTCAGATAACGTGAGAGTTTTGGCATAAAGTACAAAGATGCTCGATGGCGAGATACCACGACTACCACCAACAGAAAATGGCGACTCAAGATAGGTATTAAATCCCTCAACTCTATCGGTCAGTGACAGTATTTGTTCCTTAGTCACGGTATCATTTAACAACAGTGGGATTTCAAAGGACACATTATTTGCGTTGAGCCTAGATAGCTCCGTAACAAATACGTCTTTTTCATCGGCAGCAATACCTAATACAGCTAGCGCGTCTGACTCAGTAAGAGCATCAGTTGAGTCGGTGATATTATATTGTTGAGTCGCAACCTCACGCATTGCTCTATTTAACAAATCATTAAACGAACGGTGATGGATAGTATATTGATGCTTATATCCTAATAGCTCTGTCGGTAAGACGCCCTTCTTAAGTAATGCCACCAACTCGCTAATAACCAACTTCTGCGAGCGTTTAAGCTGAGCGTAAATATCTTTTCTATCTGCACGGCATTGTTGGCTAATTTTAGTGAGGCGAGCAACGTCTTCGTTTGGATAGCTGGTGATAACATCTGATTTATTAAGTGTTAACGATTTGGGGGGAATAGCATGTTCTAATCGCGTATCATCAAATAGCGGTGGGAATACTTGAAGACCACGGAAAAAATATAATAACGCGAATGTCGCGATAGCAACAATGAATAAAACCAGCTTTTTCATCCCTGAACGACCTTATCGCACACGACAGAGCGTATTAATTTAATCTTAGCTGTTCCAACGCAATATTCCTTTGAATTACGAAAAACGCGTGAATACGTCCATGTAAGCTCTGATTTTCGTCCCTGAAAATAGGTTTTCTCCATTTCAAAGCAATATTTCGTCATTAAATTGTACTGTAAATTTTAGGCTATAGAGATTGAAGAGGTAAATTGTCAGTTTCCGTGCATGTGAAGAAAAACATCTTTTTCATGGACGAAAAATAAGCCTCCACGGATGGATTTACGGCGGTTTTTCGT
>Ga0105356_10000174_pt1 | contig 55777 bp, 55 predicted proteins | sample GOMGulsemesocosm_3_FD_83502 | JGI IMG/M metagenome (GOLD analysis project Ga0105356, IMG submission 83502) | Methane-oxidizing microbial communities from mesocosms in the Gulf of Mexico - GOM9D Gulf of Mexico | ecosystem: Environmental > Aquatic > Marine > Cold seeps | place: Gulf of Mexico...
CAGCTCCAGCTCCAGCTCCTGCTCCTGCTCCTGCTCCTGCTCCTGCTCCTGCTCCTGCTCCTGCTCCTGCTCCTGCTCCAGCTCCTGCTCCTGCTCCTGCTCCTGCTCCTAGCCAGTCTATTGCAGCGCAAGAAACTAGCAAGCCAGAACAGAAGGAAACAGAGCCAAAGAAAACAGACGACTAAATTTAGTTTTCTCTAACAAAAAAGCCGAAGCAAATGCTTCGGCTTTTTTGTGGGCGGCATATAATCTGGCTATCCGCATTAAAGTCCCTTCTGCCTAGCAATAAACTCTAACAAGCCAACACAGCCATCTTCCACTCGATCAAATACGTCATCAAAACCTTTTTCACCGCCATAGTAGGGGTCTGGCACCTCCTGCCCCCGCCACTGCTCACTATACTGTAGCAACAGGCTTACACTCGCCCTAGATCCGTGGGGTTGCGTACTTAATAGCTCATGCAAATTCGCCTGATCCATCGCCAAGATATAATCAAACCGAGAAAAATCTTCAATGACCACCTTGCGCGCCTGCAGGTCACTTATATCGATACCGCGCTGCATGGCCGTGGCCTGCGAGCGATGGTCTGGCTGTGCGCCTATGTGGTAGCCAATGGTACCCGCACTATCTACATCAATTTCACTCGCGAGCCCCTGCAACTCTACCAACCCCCTAAACACCCCATGGGCAGTAGGAGACCGACAAATATTGCCCATACAGACGAAGAGCACTCGTATTTTATCCCTATCTTTCATACCGTTAACTCACTATTACTCCTTAAATACATAGTAGGAAAAGTAAGTTATCCACATAATAAAATCAATAACTTGCAAACCACCCAAGGAAAATATGCGCTACTTAATCCCCCTGCTGCTGATTTTTATCTATGCCTACCAAAACCGGTTTGGTGTGCAAGGGCTGCTGGTGAGAATGCGTATTTCAGGCAAGAAAAAGCCTAGCGCAGTGGCTGGGCTTTTTCGTGAGAGGTAAACCGTGGTCTGTCCCCGATTGTTGAAAGCCAAAAACAGCGACACCTCTAGATAAACACTTAATAAACAATAACTTAAAAACAAACACCTTCAAGAAAACAACGGCGCGGTGTCGCATTGCACAAAATGAATATTGTTGTGAAATTGATAAGCTATTGATAATACTGTAGATTTCTGGCTTTAATAAAATCAACTACAGAAAACAACGACAAAGTGTATATACGACATGGTGTCGTTGAATTAGCTGTTAGGCTCTAGGATGAACCGAGAAGAAATGTACGAAGAGTTCAGATCTAAGTTTCCTGCGATCAGCAAGGAAGTGGATGCTGTTGTAATCGATGAATGGATTGAGCTTGATATTGCGGGAATTTATATTTGGTTTGAGTTTCTCGCTAAAGTTATAAACAATAAAATGAATGCGAAAGAACCAGCCAGCTCTTTCAAGGAAATGTTCGAGTTTCTGCGCGCAACCTACTTGAAAGGCGATCAGGGTATTAAAGCCTGTATAGACGTCGGCGTTGTAGAAAATCTGTTTTGGAATGTCTCAGCCGAGAAGTCGGCTCCATATTGGGGGGAACTCCCTGAGGTATTTAAAGGTTTATATGTTAACTTTCATCTACAGCCACCAGCCTAACAAGGGCCAGCACCGACTCCGTAATTTTGTCACTTTTATTGCAAAAAGCCGTAATAAAAGCGCCAAAATTACTCCACTGTGTGGCCGGCGTTATATGACTAAGATGAAAAAATTATTTATTTTCCTTCTATTGTTACCGACTATTTCATTTTCAAGTGAGGCTGATTTATGTCAAGAATATATATCCCAAGAGGAGAATTATAAAACTGCACACAATAATAAATATTGTTTGGCAGCTGCGGAGGCTGGTTCTTACTCAGCACAATACCAACTAGGAATGAGTTATGGTTTTGCTGGCAACACTGATCTAGAAGAAAAGTACTATAAATTATCTGCTTATCAAGGTGGTGTTGCTGCATTTCTCGCACTCGGTCACCTTTACTCCGACACAAATATTATAGAAGCTATTTATTGGTATGAGCTTTATGCAAAGAGTAGCGCCTCAGCTCATAGCTATGCCGCGCTGTTATTATCTAAATTACACCATAGAATTGGGAATTATGAAGAATCTAGTTATTGGATCAAAGTCTGCAAGCAAACTGATTATAAAGATAACTGTATTTTAAATGAATAACCCATATAACAAGCAGCAGCATTTGGACGCGCTAAACGCGCGCTCATGTGCTGGGCGTTAAATGCCCATAAGGAAATAAAATGTTTCAAGATTCAGCAACCACAGAAGCCAACTATGAAAAATTCATAGAAAGAGTTTTAGCCTCTGGTGAAGTCTGGGGCATAGAGCACCCAAACGAAACATGGGCAACCAGTACATCTAATGACGATGAAGAGACAATGATATATGTTTTCTTCTCAGATATGGCTTATGCTCAACGGCATTGCAAAGAGGGTTGGTCTGAATCAAAGCCCAGTACAATTGACCTAGATAGCTTTATCGATAATTGGCTTCGAGGCATGCATGAAGACGGCCATTTAGTTGGGCCAAATTGGGATGCGAAATTTTTCGGCAAAGAAGTAGAGCCGCTTGAATTAGCGCAAAGGTTAGCATGCATTTAACAAGCAAAGGCAGCATCTCCCTGCGGGCTGGACACGCTAACGTAAGTTACTATCTAGATTCAACACAGTATAATAGCTAAATTGTTGTTGACGGATAACCAACTCATTGCTCTATGCGCTACTTAATCACCCTGCTTCTGATCCTATCCATGCCTGCAGGGGCTAATATCACAGGCAATAAAGTCAAACCCAGTACTCAGCGACACCGTTTTAGGATTGCACAGAGGCTTTATTAAACCTCGATTGATAAGCCATTTTTATTGCTGTAGATTTCTGGCTTTAATAAAATCAACTACAGAAAACAACGACAAAGTGTATATGCGACACGGTGTCGTTGAATTAGCTGTTATATTCCCCTATGAAACTTAATCATAAAATTCAGATTGGCTTAAAAGACTTCATTCTTGAAGGAAAGTTTGATTTTTTAAAAATCGGGCAAACTAAGAAATGGGTTGTAGATAATTTTGCTGACCCTGATGGTACTTACGTTGACAATGAGATAGAGGCTTTTATCTATGGAAAGGTTCAGCTCTTTTTCCATAAAGGAATCCTTTATAATATTCAAGTTGGTTCAATGTGTGACTTCTTTTCAGGTGAGTACATTGAGCTGGACAAATGGATTTTTGAAAAAAAAGAAGACCTTTATCTAGAAAGAGTAATTAATTGTTTAAATAGCCATAAATGTAGTTATAAATTGGTTAATGAAGCTGATAAATATAAACATGTAAAAATATTTTTAGACACCAGTGGCGTTGAGCTTGTTTTTTGTTTAGAAGACTCCAAAAACATAAATCAATATGAGCTTTATGCTATCTCTATATCTGATTTATCGACGTTTAAATGAAATATAACAAGGCGTTGCAACGGACATTTTTTGATGTGTCCCCTTTTGTGGCTTCCGCTTCGCTCCAGCTTGCCACAAAAGCCAGCCCACAAAAAATACCGTTGAACGCGGCGTTAAATTCATAAGGAAATATTATGCCCAGACATAGAGTTGGCGACACTTACTATTCTGAAGAAGAATACCAAGCAAGAACAGATTATCAGTTGGGAGTATTCTTTTTTATAGCAGGTGCTCTGATAGCTGGAATGACAATGCACTTTTTTGTTGTTGATGATTCATGGCCAAAATACGCCCGTTTTACAGCAACAATTGTTCCCGCTCTTACTGCAGGAGGCATTGCGTCCTATTTTAGAAATCAAATATTAAAATTGATAGGTTTCATAATTCTTTTCAGTATTTTGGGCGGCATTATAGAGCTCATATGGAAGCTAGTATAAATTTAACCAGTGCGGGCACAAACGCTTCACTGCGTTGCGCTGGACAGCCAAAGCGCTGCCTATTGATGCGTGGAAAATCGGCCCCAACTAAACACTATGGCAGTCAAATAGCCTATTTATGTGGGCTTAATAGCTGAAAAGCTGTTTTCAATTGCACGAGTCAACTTACCTAGGACACCTATTCTAGCGCTAAATAATTTACCTAAATCTTCAGCTTTAGTTATTTTTTCAAAATGCTTTATATCAATGGAAAGGAATTTGCTTTTTTGGGATGCGTTGTTCTTGACTTCGCCCTTTTCATAAGCTTTTTGCGCGCTAATAAAGTACCACACATCATGGCCCTCATAATCCCTGTCTTTGTAGGCATACCATAGATATATACGCGTGTAATGCTCAAAGGCTATAGCCCTCTCGATTTCTTTATCTATAGTTAGAGTGAAGCATGACTTTCTTAGCTTATGGTGTTTTACATCAATACCAATAAAGCCAATACTAGGCAAAAGTAGCAGGTAATCTGGCCTTTTGACTGCGTCTTTAAATATTGTTGATAAAGAATCTTTCTCTTGATCAACCCTAAGAAATCCTAACTCCTGACCATTAAGCCATGCTTGAAATAGCTGCTCGCCATCTTTTCCTTGCTTAATCCTTTCCTGATAATTCATTTACTTACTGTTCTTTTTTATTTGGCTAGCGAGGCTACCACAAAACCCCTTACGACTCACACACCCTCCCTTTTAAATTTCACATACCCTACAAGCTCGTTAACGCCTCCGGCTAAGACCGACCTGTCTATCCTATATAAGTCTGTCTCCGTATGCCTGTACACCGCTAAACGGTGGTTCTCCGGCTCTCCTGGCCCTATTATTAACTGATCACCTACCTCAAAGCCAAACACTGGCTTGACGATGACAAACACCTCGTCACTGGCATTAATATTTGGATTTTCCATCCTGCACCCATTCCTTTTTCTACTGGCTTTCTAGCTGAATTTAATAGTTTTAATGACACTAAAACTACGCATGGAAAAATCAATATCAATAGGAAATAAGCACGCTTTTAAGCTTGCGGTATTGCAATTTTAAGTTTCATTTTCGCTTTCTACCTTATAAGCCAGCAGCCTTTTAGTCATAACGCTAAACAGCCAACCTGAAACCCTGCATAAAAGCTGTTGGGAAAGGACGACATTTCGATAGTGAAACCCCATATTTCACTAAAGAATGATTTGCTGGACATTGCGGGGCTTGCCGTTATACGAATAAAAATCGTAAAAAACCTACTCTTTCAAACAGACGAACAACCCTTAACCGAGCTGGTAGATAACTATGAACTCGCCCTATTAATGCGCGGATTTAAGCGAAGCAACGGCACCCAAGTGGATATGGCCAGAATACTTAAGGTAAGCGAATCACTTATAACCCGCCGTATGCAAAAATACGGACTGAAAAAGCATGCGTTAAGTGATGGCACTTTTATACTGAAGTCGCCGGACTCTAAACCTAAAGATAAAAAAGACTATTCAGACTATTTAACAAGATAGACCCAGTATGGCCGGGCGACACTCATCTAAAAACCATTTTCAAACCCGTCAACCCAAGTGACTAGAATAAAGTCCTAGTTTTTTATCTTTTGGGCTGTTTGGCGTTTGCGAGATATGCCTTACAATATCACTGACTTAGCGGCATACCTGGCTGCCCCAAACGCTTAATCATCGCGCCTTGCAACCCTTTATTAAGTCCACTGACAAGCTCCCGCCCCAGTACTCATATAAACAAATAACCCCCCTTACTTTTTTATTTTTCATGTGTCTAATGCGCCTCCTGAAAAATCACCAAGAAAAATATTTAATTATTTTCTACTGAAGCTACGCTTTTTTTTGTATACACTTCCAGCAGGGATAATAAAACTATAAGCATGATAAAAAACATACCTATTCTAAACCTGCTGCACTCTGGCCGCCCCATGCGCCGACGGGTAATCACGCTTATTGTTATTGTTAGCTCTATTCTCATAGTTACCCTATTCACTCACCTATCGAGCTCCACCCAGCTTGAGCAGATTCAAAAAACCGGCAAGCTAGTTGTGGTAACACGCAACAGCGCTACCACCTATTATCAAGGCCCCGCTGGCGCTACAGGCTTTGAATATGACATGCTCAAACTATTCGCCGAACAGCTAAACGTTGAACTAGAACTGCGTACCCCTGACAGCTTTGCCGATGTACTACCCATGGTTGCAGGCGGTAGCGCCGACATTGCTGCCGCAGGCATCACGATCACAGAGAAACGCAAGCAGTTGGTCAGCTTTGGCCCCAGCTACATTACTAACACCCAACAACTTATTTATCGCTCTGGGCGCAATAAACGTCCTCACAATATTGGCGACACCGTGGGCAAAAGCCTATTGGTTATTGCAGGCAGTAGCCACGAAGAAAGCCTGCAACAACTCAAGAAAACGTATGTAGAGCTGGACTGGAGTAGTATTACCGACGCCGATACCGAAGAGTTGATGCGGCAGGTCGACCAAGAAGAAATCGACTTCACCATTGCCGACTCTAACGATGTAAAAGTAAACCGCCGCTTTATGCCCGAGCTACGAGTGGCTTTTGACCTCACTGACCCTGAGCAAATTGCCTGGGCCTTTGCCAACAATGAGGACACCAGCCTATTGGATGCTGCCCGTAATTTCTTCCAAAATATAGAAGAAAATGGTCAGCTCATTCAGTTAATAGAACGCCACTTTGGCCACATCAAACGCTTCGACTATGTAGATAAGCGCACCTTTCTACGCCACATAGAAAACCGCCTGCCCCTGTACGAGCTTAGCTTCAAGCAAGCCGCTCAAGCCACAGGGTTTGACTGGCGCTTACTCGCCGCCGTCGGCTACCAAGAGTCCCACTGGGACCCTAACGCCACCTCCCCCACCGGAGTACGTGGCCTAATGATGTTAACTCAGGCCACTGCCGCCTCGGTCAAGGTCAAGGATCGCCTAGATCCACGCCAAGCCATCTTCGGTGGCGCTCGTTACCTAAAACAGCAAAAAAATAGAATTGTTGAACGCATTCAAGACCCCGACCGTACATGGATGGCCCTAGCTTCCTATAATGTCGGCTTTGGCCACCTAGAAGACGCGCGAATACTGGCACAAAAACAGGGTAAAAACCCCGACATTTGGGTGGATGTAAAATCGACCCTGCCCTTGCTCACGAAGAAAAAATACCACAGCCAAACCAAGCATGGCTATGCACGCGGCTATGAACCCGTTCACTATGTGGGCAATATCCGCGATTATTACGAAGTTTTGGTCTGGTATTCAGAGCGCGAACAAGAAAAACCCGAAAATGCCCCCCTAGAAATTGAGTTGCGTGAACCTTCGGCACTGTAAGACTAGCCACTATCCCGTATAATCCGGCTTTCACTAGTCAAAGCCGCGCGCCACATGAACCCTGATTTAAAACAGCTGCAGCCCTACCCCTTTGAAAAACTTGCCCTACTAAAGGCCGGAGCGACACCCCCTGCCATTGAGCATATTCCACTTTCTGTGGGGGAACCCAAGCACCCTGCCCCCACGATAGTTATCGATGCACTGGTCGACAATATTCGTGGAATAGAAAAATACCCCTCTACCAAGGGCTCAATAGAATTGCGCTGCGCAATCAAACAGTGGCTAGAACAGCGTTTCCAGCTGCCAGCTAATGGGACACCCGGTAACTTAGACGCAGAAAAACACATTTTACCGGTAACGGGCACCCGCGAAGCCCTATTCGCCTTTGCCCAAGCGGTTGTCGAGCGTAACGCACCAAGGCCTCTAGTGCTCTCGCCCAACCCCTTCTACCAAATTTACGAGGGCGCCGCCTATTTAGCGGGGGCAGAGCCCTATTATTACCCCCTGAGCCCAACTAATAACTATCAGCCCGACTTTGCAGCCATCGACAATCAAGTATGGCAAGATTGCCAGCTGTTATATATCTGCACACCGGGCAACCCCACTGGCGCAACAATCCCTCAAGAACAGCTGCAATACCTAATTCAAAAGTCCTTAGAGTTTGACTTTATCATTGCCTCTGATGAGTGCTACTCAGAGATTTACTTTGATCAAGCACCTATCGGTCTACTACAAACCGCAGCGGCCATGGGGCACCACACGTATAAGAATTGTGTGGTTTTTCACAGCCTATCTAAGCGCTCTAACTTGCCAGGCCTGCGCTCAGGCTTTGTTGCAGGGGATGCAGATGTACTGGCCAAGTTTTTTAAATACCGCACCTACCACGGCTGTGCTATGCCCCCTGCCACCCAGAGCGCTAGCATTATCGCCTGGAGTGATGAGCAACATGTAGCCGATAACCGCGCAGAGTACCGCAAGAAATTTTCTGCCGTGCTAGAAATCCTACAACCCGTGATGCCCGTGCAACTGCCCGACGCCTCCTTCTACCTGTGGCCCCAGCTAGAAGACCACCTTAACATCAGTGACGTGGAATTCGCCCGGCGCCTCTACGCCGAACACAATATCACCGTACTGCCGGGTAGCTTTCTATCCCGCGAAGTAGACGGGGTAAACCCTGGTGCACAGCATATCCGCATGGCCCTAGTGGCTGAGCTAGAGAACTGTATAGAAGCCGCGCAACGTATCAAAGCTTTTGTCATTAGCCTACAACAGGAGAAAATTGCATGACGACCCTTTACGGCATTAAAAATTGCGACACCGTGAAAAAGGCGATCAAACATTTAGACAGCCTAGGCATTGAATATGATTTTTTTGACTATAAGAAGCAGCTACCCCACGCAGACTTAGTACAAAGCTGGGTAGCGCAGTTTGGCTGGGATACGGTTTTAAATAAGCGAGGAACCACCTACCGAAAATTAGACGACGATATCAAGGCTAGCTTGAATGCGGATAATGTGGTGGAGGTTCTATTAGCCAACCCTTCAGCCATCAAGCGCCCCATTTTAGTCACCAAAAACACAACAATCATTGGCTTTAAAGCCGATCAATACCAAGACACTTTTAAGTAAATAAAGGCAATACTATGAGCAAATATTTCAGCTTCGCAATTGGCGTTGGCACACAGAACGCGAAAGGTGAGTGGCTAGAAGTTTTCTACCCACAGCCCATTACCCAGCCAGGCACAGAGCTCATCGAAGCCGCCCAAGAAGTAGGCTACAACGGCGGCAATGAAGCTATCGAGCTGGACCAGAGCCAGCGCGACGCACTGGCTTCGGCCCTAGGCGAAGCAGACCAGGCGAACCTAGCGCGCTCTGTAATAGCGAGCACACGCCCAGTGGTGCTAACTGTTCTAGAAACGGACGACCAACCCACTAGCACACCCGAGGCCTACCTCAAGCTGCACCTGCTCTCCCATCGTCTGGTCAAACCACACGGCGTGAATATTGCGGGCATATTCCCACTACTGCCTAATGTTGCCTGGACCAACCTAGGTGCTATTGATTTAGCGGAGCTGCCAAAAAAGCAACTAGAGGCGCGCACTAAGGGACAATTAATCAGCGTAAACTCCGTCGACAAATTCCCGCGCATGACGGATTACGTGGTTCCTTCTGGTGTACGCATCGCCCACACCGCCCGTGTACGCCTAGGTGCTTACATCGGCGAAGGCACAACTATCATGCACGAAGGCTTTGTTAACTTTAATGCCGGTACTGCAGGCACCAGTATGATTGAAGGGCGTATCTCTGCAGGCGTGTTTGTCGGCAAAGGCTCTGACCTTGGCGGCGGCTGTTCTACCATGGGTACGCTATCGGGTGGTGGCAACATCATCATCTCCATCGGCGAAGGCAGCCTATTGGGTGCCAATGCCGGTGTCGGCATTCCCTTGGGAGATCGCTGTACCATAGAGTCCGGCTTATACATCACCGCAGGCACTAAGGTATTGATGCTGGACAATGAAGGTAAGGTAGTAGAAACAGCCAAGGCCCGCGACCTAGCGGGCAAGGCCGACTTACTGTTCCGCCGCAACTCCGTATCGGGTGCGGTTGAATGCTTGACGAATAAGTCTGCGATTGAACTGAACGAAGAACTACACGCTCACAACTAAGCCGTTCAAATTTATTGATGCGGATAGCCTATACAGGCTATCCGCTACTGCATATATTTTTTTGTCGCCTGTTTAGAAAAACCTTGACCATTTAACTCCGCCAAGCTGTCCCAAATACCTTCCGCAATTTCTGTATACCTGGCGTAAAATTCCTTCCCATACGCCAAATAATAAAGCTTGCGCCGCAAGGGCTTGGGGTGCTGCTTCACATTGCGATACAGCTCAGGGTTAGCATGCATAATATTTTGCGTTGTTGTAGCAAACTGAGCCACACCTTCAATACGCCCACGTATCAACATTTGCATATTTGACAGCTGGTTTTTACCCTCATCAACAGTATAACCATCAGTACGTAAGTCATCGATAATTGAGTAGCCCGAAACGCCCGCTAAACTCCCTTGTAAGTTGTGTATTTTCTCCCCGTCCCACTCGACCTTTGAGCGCTTCAGCGTGAATAGATAATACGCCAGCTCATGCAAATAGCGCTGCTGGTCCACCGCACCTTCGGCATAGGGGTAAACCGCAAAGCTCTCTCTTTCAGGTTTATAGCTAAGGTCAAAAGCGCCATCGACCAAATTACTCTGCAGGGCTTTTAAGCAGCGTTTCCACGGGATTTGGATTAGTTTAAGCTGTAGGCCGTTGCTCTTCGCAGCCTGCTCCAGCAGCTCTATAGTGACGCCGGGAAGGCCGGGTTTGGCCTGATCGATACTGTAGTAAAGCGGTGGATTAGAAGTGTCTTCATAACAGATCAGTAGTGATTTTTTTGCCGCATGGGCAGCATTGGGCAAACAGCCAATACATAGGAGTATAAAAATCAGTTTTCTCATCACCAGCCTATTTTTTTAATAATTTTGTATATATTAGTACAAATAGATTATATATGTAGTCCAACAAGTGAGCCTAACCCTTATAAAGTACATAACCATGCCAAATAAATCTTTCAAAACTAGCGTCCTCGCCGAGACACATAAAGTGTTTAACCAGCCACCTGCACTTGAAAACTACAATTTATACGAGCAAGACTTGGCCTTAAAGGAAGCATTGCAACGTGAAGGTGGCGGCTGGGGTGAGACTCAAGTCAGTGAGCTGGGCCATACTCTGGGGCAAAGCGAGTGGATAGAGCGAGGCTTTCAAGCCAATAAAGTATTACCTGAATTTCACAGCCACGACCGCTTTGGCAACCGTCAAGACAAGATTGAGTTTCACCCAGCCTATCACCAGTATATGTATCTGGCGACTGAGAACGGTATTCAATCTCTTCCATGGGCACTGCCCCAGCCTGGCGCCCATGTTGTGCGCATGGCAAAAAACTATCTATACAATCAAAACGAGGCCGGCTCGGCCTGTCCTTTAACAATGACCTTTGCCAGTGTGCCGGTCATTCAAAAAACGCCAGCCATTGCCAAGCTGTGGCTGCCTAAAATCCTAAACAACCAATACGACCCCAGCAACCAGCCCATACAAAATAAAACTAGCGCCACCATCGGCATGGCCATGACAGAGAAGCAAGGCGGTACTGACGTACGTGCCAACACCAGCCACGCCTACCCTATAGACAGCAAGCAAGGCCCTGGGGAGGCCTATGAAATAGTCGGGCACAAATGGTTTTGCTCCGCGCCTATGTGTGATGCCTTTTTAACCCTAGCGCAGACAGAAACTGGATTATCCTGCTTTTTATTACCGCGCTGGCGCCCCGATGGCACGCGCAATCAGTTTTATATTCAACGCCTAAAAAATAAGATGGGCAATAAATCTAATGCGTCCTCTGAAGTTGAGTTCCGTGGTGCCTACGCCAACATGCTGGGTGAAGAAGGCCGCGGAGTAGCCACTATAATAGAAATGGTATCCCTGACCCGCTACGACTGCATGATTGGTTCCACAGCCCTGATGCGTCAAGCCGTAGTACAGGTCACACACCACATTGCCCACCGCGAGGTATTAGGCAAAAACTTAATAGACCAACCCTTGATGCAAAATGTTGTAGCCGACCTATGCCTGGAAGTGGAAGGTGCATTGGCCATGACCGCACGAATGGCGCGCTCACTAGACCATCAAAACAACGAGCAGGAGCAGCTGCTGGCTCGCCTTGCCACAGCCGCAGGTAAATTCTGGATTTGCAAACGCGCGAGCCAGCACATCGGCGAAGCACAAGAGTGCTTGGGGGGAGTAGGTTATGTTGAAGAGAGCATCCTGCCCCGCTTGTACCGAGAAGCCCCCGTCAATTCAATCTGGGAAGGCAGTGGCAATGTACAGTGCCTGGACGTGCTACGCGCTATAACAAAAACACCAGACGTACTTGATGTCTACATTAACGAGCTAGGCACTGCTGCTGGGGGCAATAAGCACTACGACCAATATCTACTAAAGTTAAAAAGCGACCTGAGTAACACGGATGACTTTCAATATCAGGGCCGCTATTTAGTAGAGCGCCTAGCTAAGGCTATGCAAGCTGCGCAACTTATCAAAGCTAACAACCACTCGATATCTGATGCCTTTTGCTACTCACGCCTAGGGGATATACGTGGTTTAAGCTTTGGCAACCTTCCTAGGGACATAGACTGTCGCAGCATTATTGAAAGAGCGAGACCGAAGCTCGGTTAAACTTGAATAGACTCTATTCGGCGTATTCGACGGCTATTTCATCATAGCGCCCACTCTGGCGTAAACCTGCCAACTCGTCCCACAGTTTTTCTGCAACAACTCTATTTGCCGACATAAATTGCTTGGCGAACACCAAGTAATACAATTTACTGCGTAGGGGAATGGCGTGTTTTTTAACCACGGTAAACTTATCATTCGCAGAGCTTTTAATGATGACATCTGTCATTGTGCCAATTTGTGCCAACCCATCTACACGTCCACGTAGCAACATTTCCAAATTAGCTTTCTGACTCACGCCCTCCAAGACAGGATAGCCTTCAGAGCGCAAATCACCCACGATAGAGTAACCAGCAACGGCCACCAGAGTACTTGTTATGTTTTCAACTCTATTACCATCCCACTTTACAGTGGAGTTATCCAATGTATACAAATAGTAAGATAGGCTGTGCAAATAACGCTGTTGGTCTAGGGAGCCTTCCAGCTTTGGGTAGACCGCATATTCCTCGCGCTTGGGCTTATAGCTCACCTCAAATGCGCCATCTATTTGGTTTTTTTGCAGCAATAAAATACAGCGCTTCCACGGCATCCGCTCCAACTGCAAAGTGACACCCACTGCGTTGGCAACCTCGCGCAAAACATCTATCGTCAAACCGGGGTGCTTATCTAAGACAAAGCTCTCACCATAATAAAATGGCGGGTTAGATGTGTTTTCAAAGCACAAGCGCACTGTCTGATTTTTAGCCAGCGCGGGAGTAGCGGCCAGGATAAAAGCTAAAAAGCAGCCTAGGTGAAATATAGTTTTAATTGCCCCGCACATACTATTTACTCTGCGTATTTAGCTGTCAACTTAGCTGTAGTGCCGTCGGCATTCATCTTAGCGATGCTATCCCAAATTGCTTCAGCGCTATTCCCGTGCTCTGCATGAAATTTTTTCGCAAAAACCAAGTAGTACAATTTACTGCGTAGCGGCAGTTTATGCTGCTTCACATTAGCATAGCGCCCTGGGCGCTTTTTCATAATAGACTGGGTAATACTAGCAAACTGCGCCAAGCCATCAACCTTACCCTTCACCAGTGACTCCAAATTAGAGCGTTGATTTAAGCCTTCTTCAACACTATAACCGTCCCCTTGCAGGTCAGATACAATAGAATAACCCGCAACAGCAGCAAGCTTGCTCTTAGCATCGCTTAGTTTGTTGCCGTCCCACTCAAGCTTTGAGTCCTGCATGGTAAACAAATAATAAGCCAACTCATGTAAATAGCGTTTCTGATCCAGCTTGCCATCTTTATATGGATAAACGACAAAACTTTCACGCTTGGCCTTGAAGCTAAAGTCAAAGGCTGCATCCACCCTATTATCAGTCATTGCCGCTAAACAGCTCTTCCACTGCATCGGTAACAATTTAAGCTGCAAGCCCTGCTCTTGCGCGGCGAGCTGTATCAGCTCAACGGTCACTCCCGGCAATTCAGGCTTTTGATTGCGAGTGCCAAAATAGAAAGGTGGATTTGAGGTATCCTCATAACACACGACCAGGGAACCACTTGCCGCCTGCGCTTGCATTGAAAAAGCTAATGCGCACAGTACTAATTTAATCGCCCACTTCATACAGTCACCTAATATAGTTTTAATAATATTTTTATTCACTATCGATTTAAGCAGTTTTTACAAATGCATACCAGCCTATTAATACAATTCAATTACCTAGGCTTAACAATTAACGTCAAATACATAGAAATTAACATTGCAAACCCAAACCTACTTTTCTCGTCAAATCAGACTGAGTCTACTCGCCTCCGCTAGGCTCAAGCCCTACGTTCAACAACAGCAGCAAGCCAGCCTCATCCAGCACCTCCACCCCCAGCTCTGCCGCCTTATCGACCTTGGAGCCTGGTGCATCACCCGCGATCACCGCCGTTGTTTTCTTCGACACAGAGCCCGTCACCTTGGCCCCCATAGCTATCAACCTGGCTTTCGCTTCATCACGCTTCATTTCAGAAAAACTGCCCGTTAACACAAATACATTGCCTTCTAACGGCTGATCACCCTGCTGCTGCACTTCAATATCAGGCCAATTCAAGCCCTGCTCTAGCAAGCGAGCAATAATTTCTTGGTTGTGAGCCTGCTGAAAAAATTCTCGAATATTCTGTGCTACAACCCCTCCGACATCAGCCACTCCCTGCAGGCTATCCTCATCCGCCTGCATTAGCACTGGCAGGCTGCCATAGAACTGTGCCAAGTTACGCGCCGTAGCTTCCCCAACCTCACGTATACCGAGAGAAAATATGAAACGCGCTAGCGTGGTATGTTTAGCCTTAGCCAAAGCAGCAACCAAATTAGCGGCGGATTTCTCACCCATACGCTCCAACTTCACCAGTTGCTCTGCGCTGAGCTTGAACAAGTCATCTATTTGGTCAATCAGCCCCTCGTCAACCAATTGCTCAACCAGCTTATCCCCCAAGCCATCCACATCTAGGGCCTTGCGCGAGGCAAAATGCTTGATACCCTCCTTGCGTTGCGCCGAGCAATATAGGCCACCACTACAGCGGTGCTTTGCCTCTCCCTCTGGGCGCACCACAGGAGACTCACATACGGGGCACTGCTCGGGCATCACCACTAACGCGGTATTCTCAGGCCGCTGCTCTGGTACAGAGCGCACTACCTCGGGGATCACATCCCCTGCGCGACGCACAATCACAACATCCCCTATACGCACATCCTTGCGCTCAACTTCATCCATATTGTGTAAGGTCGCGTTGCTCACTACCACTCCCGCCACATTTACTGGCTGCAGGCGAGCCACGGGCGTTAAGGCTCCCGTACGCCCGACCTGAAACTCCACATCCAATAGGGTAGTAAGCTCTTCCTGCGCGGGAAATTTATGCGCAGTCGCCCAGCGAGGAGCACGTGCAACAAAGCCCAGATCGTCTTGCAAAGCTAAGTCGTTGACCTTGTAAACCACCCCATCTATATCATAGGCCAAACCGTCGCGCTGCTTGCCAATAAGCTCGTAATAATCTTGGCACCCCCGCCAACCTTGAACGAGCTTCACCTCTGGGTTGATGTTAAAACCCCAGCTACCCAGTAACGCTAAGCACTCGTAATGAGATGCCGGCTTATCACCCTCAAATACCCCCAAAGCATAGCAATAAATATCTAACGGGCGAGTGGCTGTCACACGAGAATCCAGCTGACGTAAAGACCCTGCCGCTGCATTGCGAGGGTTGGCAAACACCTTCTCTCCGGCTTGCATAGCCTTGGCATTCATTTTGGCAAAACCCGCCCTAGGCATGACCACTTCCCCACGCACTTCAAAACGTGGCGGCCAACCCGAGCCCTGTAGCTTCAAGGGGATACTATTAATAGTCTTCAGGTTCTGGGTGATGTTTTCACCCGTTAGGCCATCACCACGAGTCGCGCCTCTGACAAACACACCCTCCTCATATAATAGACTCACGGCTAAACCGTCTAACTTGGGCTCAACACAAAATTCAAAGTCGCCACGATAATCGATACGGTCGTGTAAGCGCTGGTCAAATGCTTCTAGCTCATCCTGGCTAAAGACATTGCTCAGGGACAACATCGGCAAGTCATGGGCTACTTGGCTGAAACTATCCAATGGCTTGGCACCAACCCGCTGTGTAGGTGAGTCTTCGGAAAACAGCTGCGCATGATCGGCCTCCAGCTGCTGTAGCTCCCGGAATAATTTGTCGTATTCACTATCCGGTAGCTCGGGGTCATCTAACACATAATAACGATGGTTGTGGTAGTGCAGCAGGTCGTGTAGTTCTTTTACACGCTTTTCGGGCTTGCTCATAGATAGTCTCAGAAATATACGGACGGGCCGAAAGCTATTTCGGCCCGGTACTGTTAGCTAACAAATGACGCTTTGATATCGGCAATATCGCGACTCAATGCCGCTTGCCTAACATTGTCCAGTGCTTCATGCGCCGCTGTTAGCACCTCACCCTTTAGCTTATAGGCAATATACTGAGCCGATTTAACCAAGACCTGCTCAGAAAGTGCAAAGTCACTTTCGGGGCGCAACTGTAAAAACAGACTGATGCCTGGCGTTGTGAAGCCCGTTAAATTATTCGGGTCAAACGTGCCTGGCTTCATCATATTAGCCACACTCAAAAGACGCTGCCCCCCCGACTGGTAATGATAGATATCCATCTCACCAAACTTAATGCCTATATCATCGAAGCACTGCGCCATCTCTGGCCCATAAAAGCCAATAGAATCCGTCGCCTTCACGTGCAGCACCACAACCTCTTCTTGGGGCTGTACTACTTGTGACGAATCTGGATTGTCCCTGATGGGCTTACCTTGAGCGGGCAACGGCTGTTCTGGGCTAGACTGATGTACTTGGACCTGCTCGGAACGAACAGGCACATCTGTGTTTTCCGATATGGTTTGAGCTTTCTTTTCAGCCTGCTGTGTCAAAACCTGTGCCTTGGCCGCGACACGTTGAGCGGAAGATTCCTGTAAACGTCGATTCGCCGCCTGTTCTAATTTACTATCAGTAGTGCCCCCCGCATCAAAGCTGAATGCATTTTGCAGTGGTTTTTTAACCTTGGGGAAGTCGTCCTCAGGCTCCCGCTGCCGGCGCCGCAGCAAGGCCTCAGCCATTTGCCCACCCTCTAAGCCCAGCAGATCCGTAAAGCTTGGCTCGTCGCGCCCCAAACCAGCCGCCGCCAAGCTATCTGTACTCATACTCGGGCTAGGCCGCTCCGCCTCTAGCTCAGCGTGTGAAATGGGCGTACCCATTACGGGTTCTTGCGGTACAGCCCCCAATAATAAGTTATTGCGTAAACTGGGGCTTACCTGCGCAGGCTGATCTTCTATTTTCTCTTCAGACTCAACAATGTCTGCCGACTCCGCAATATCCTGAAGTACCGGTATTTCCTGAGTATCTTCAAAATTTTCTGGCGCCGAGATGACTGGGCTGGGAGCAATGCTATTACCTTCCGCTCGATGTGCCGCCCGAGCGGAGTTCAGCGCATCCATAGAGGGTAGGTCGTCATAAAATTCCTCATCTGACTCTGACAGACCTGATACCGAATCCTGTTCCCAGTCCACCTGCTCATAACCAGGCTCGGGCTCGCGCCGACGCTGCTTCGCTATTTGCGCATAAATATAAATTCCCGCAACAACCAACGCGCCAATGCCCAGCAATATCCAGCGCAAGCTGTCCACTAGGCTTCTCCCACGAGCTTAACCGCTTCATCAACATCCACCGCGACAATACGCGAGACACCGGCCTCGCGCATAGTCACCCCAGACAGTTGCTGAGCCAGTTCCATGGCGGGCTTATTGTGGGTAATGAAAATAAACTGTACTCGACTCGACATCTCTTTCACTAGTTGACAGAAACGCCCCACATTGGCCTCATCCAGTGGCGCATCCACTTCATCCAACATGCAAAAAGGTGCAGGATTCAGTTCAAAAATAGCAAATACCATGGCCACTGCCGTCAAGGCTTTTTCACCACCAGATAGCAAGTGGATATTCGATATGCGCTTACCCGGTGGGCGCGCCATAATGGTTACACCCGTATTCAACAAGTCATCATCGGTCAATTCAAGATAGGCTTGCCCACCACCAAATAACTTAGGAAACATCTCACTGACACGCTTATTAACCTGTTCAAAGGTATCCTTAAAGCGCGAGCGTGTTTCCTTATCAATCTTGGCAATCGCATTCTCTAAGGTTGTTAAGGCGTCGGTCAAGTCCTTGTGCTGAGAATCCAAGTACTCTTTACGTTCAGACTGCTCTTGGAACTCATCAATGGCGGCCAAGTTAATCGGCCCTAGGCGCGATATCTTCAGCGCCATATCAGATACTTTTTGCTCCCAGTCCTCGGTCTTCGCCCCCTCTTCTAAGTCGTCCAATAGCGATTTAGCACCAAAGCCCGTCTCATCCAGCTGCTCCTTGACGGTCTGGCAGCGCACCTTGTTCTCTTGGGCATTTAAGCGCTCATTCTCATAGGCGCTGCGTTTTTCCTGTACGCCTTGCTCTAACTGCATACGCTGCTGTTCAAGACCTCGCAGTTTTTGCTCTAGCTCTTCAGAGGCCGTCCTAGCCGTATTCACATGCTGCTCCGCCTCGACACGCTGTGCCAACCAGCTTTCCAGCTCTTCTTGCAGGGACTCAATCGGTGAGTCGTCATCCTCCAACGTTTCCAGCAATTCCTCTCGACGCTGCTTAACGTGTTCTAACTGCTCCTGCATGCGCTCTAAATTGCGATCGGCAGAGTCTTTGGCTGTGCGCATCGACTCCAGTGAAATCGCCAGCTCTTGCATCGCATCGCGGTCACGTTTGGCGTAGTGGCGGGCATCGTTAACCGCCTCTTGCAGCTTCTCGCGCTGCGCCATCAAAGATTCACGCTGCTCTTGCGAACCACCCAGTGCCAGGGTCGCCTCAGCCAAAGCCTCATCAACCTCCTGCATAGATGCGCGCTCTAGCTCAATTTTCTCACTTAGCTCAGCTGACTCGCTTTGCAAGTTGCCACAGCGCTTATTGGCCTGTTCATTGCGCATGACTAAACCGCTCAACTGGGCACGTAAATCGCTATGCTGACGTAGCTGCTGTTGCAACTCAGTTTGCAAGGCCTCGCGCTCAGCTTCTAAATGCTTAACGCTCTCACGCCCTTCCAGCAACTGCTCTTCTACCTCTGCTAGCCTTGCTTGTAACTGCTCTAGCTGCTCCTGAGCTGCACGAATTTCCTTATCGCGACTCAATACACCGCCCTCTGCATCCTGGTCACGCGCCACACGCAACCAAGCCGCGCCTATCCATATGCCGTCTTTGGTGATCACTGACTCGGTGTCTTGCAAGCTTCCACGCAACGCCAACGCCTCGGCCAAACTATCCACCGCACGCACACCTGCCATCAAACTACCTACCGCAAGCTCGCTAGTCACCTTGCTTAGCAGCATACCCGCATTGCCCGCCTGCACTGAGCTGTTACTATCCAGTAACATTAAAGACCCTTTATCCAGAGAGTCTAGCACTCCAGACACTGCGTCAAAGCCATCCACACAAACCGCTTCTAGGTGACTACCTAGCACGGTTTCTACTGCCAGCTCCCAGCCCGCCTGCACCTGCATTTTTTCGCCTAGGCGTGGCTGACCAGCTAGGCCCTGCACTTCTAGCCACTTGGCCACACCCGCATTTTGCTTGCCCAGCGCGGCTTGCTGTAGCGCCTCTAATGACGCTAAGCGACCGCTGAGCTTAGATGAAGACTGACGCAGCTCGTCCAGTTGCTTATTCAGCTGTTCATTCTGCTCGCGGTGAGTGATTTGCTGCTCTTTAACCTGAGTTAAACGCTCCTGCATCTGCTCCGTCTGCTCGGCAATGACCGATTCCTGCTCTTCCACCCGGGCAATATCGGCATCCATATTCAGCTCACCCAAGCCAGCCAGCTCTTCCTGTACACGCTCTAGACGACGCTGCAGGTCGTCAGTGGTGCGCTCCAGCTGATCGCGTCGAGTGCTTTCAACCTTGGCAATTTGGTTGTTCTGAGCATAGCTCTCATTAAAACTATCCCACTGGCCCTGCCAGTCCTGCATCGCGGCTTCAGCTTCCTCTAAACGCTGGGCCGAAACCTCTTCCGTTTCCTTTAAGGCCTCAAAGGCTGGAGACTTCTCCTCTAACCCCTGCGCTAGGGTAGTCACACGCCCAAGATCTTCTTCGATCGCCTCAGTGGCTTGTGACCAAGCCGCTTGAATTTGCTGTAAATCCTGGCTCTGACGCTCACGGGTTTGGCGGTGGTGCTGAATACTTTGCTCAGTTCGGGTAATCTCCGAGCCAATGCGATACCACTCCCCCTGTACTGCACCTAGCTTTTCATTCGCCTCAACCTGCCCGTCACGCTCTTCTTCTATCTGTGCTTCAATGGCACGCTGCTTGGCCACTTCCGCTTCCACCTGGTTTTGTAAATCTTGCAAATGGCGTTCACGGTTATTGACGATGCTATTCATCTCCTTCCACTTCAGCGCCAGCATCTGCGCCTTCATCTTGCGCTCATCTTGTTTCAGCACACGATAGCGCTCTGCTGTTTTAGCTTGGCGCTCTAAACGGCTGATTTGCTTGTCGATTTCATCGCGCAAATCATCCAACCGTGAGAGGTTTTCCCGGCTGTGCTTAATACGGTTTTCAGTCTCACGGCGGCGCTCCTTGTACTTGGATATGCCCGCCGCTTCTTCTATGTAAACACGCATTTCTTCCGGCTTGGCTTCGATCAAACGCGAAATCATGCCCTGTTCGATGATGGCGTAGCTGCGCGGGCCAAGCCCCGTGCCCAAGAAAATGTCAGTAATGTCACGGCGGCGACATTTCGTACCATTCAAATAATAACCAGACTTGCCATCACGGGTCACTTCACGGCGCACCGAAATTTCCGCGTAATTAGCGTATTGGCCGCCTAGAGAGCCATCACTATTGTCGAATACCAACTCAACATAGGCCTTCCCCACAGGTGCACGAGAGGAAGAACCCTTGAAAATAACGTCATCCATAGACGCTCCACGCAAGTGCTTGGCGGAAGATTCCCCCATCACCCAACGCACCGCATCAATGGTGTTCGACTTACCACAGCCGTTGGGCCCAATAATACCTGTCAGATTGGTAGAAAAGGTAATCGTGGTCGGGTCTACAAAAGACTTAAATCCCGCCAACTTAATTTTACTTAGCCGCATGTTTTTCCATCAAATAAACTATTAATATCAATCACTTAAAGATTAAATACACAACCGCGCTCCCACGGCGCATTGGTGTCCAGATTGTGAAGGAATTACCCCCTATATTCCAGCCTTAAAAATGAATAATCCCGCCTAACTATGAATCTGGCGCGAGGGGCATTGAAAAACACTGCTGTCATCCCTATTGTTAAGTAGGCTCACTCAATTCAGCTAACAACACTAGGAACACCATGAAGGATTTTTTTAACGGCTTTCAATACGCTGTCGATGGATTCAAACTAATCAAACACCCCTCCGTACGCAAATACGTGATGGTGCCTATGGCAATCAATATCGCTATTTTCTCTCTAGGCCTGTGGTACGCCATATCCGCATTCAGCGGCTATATGGAGGTTATGCCGAGCATGTTCCCCGACACCCTAGGATTGTCCAGCTGGCTAAGCTGGATAGAAAGCGCCTATCAGTGGTTTTTAAGCCTATTTGGCTGGATCGAATATTTGCTTTGGGGACTATTTGCCATTCTCTTTTTGCTCATTGTTTTTTATGGCTTTACTATCGTTGCCAACCTCATCAGCGCGCCCTTCAATGGCTTTTTCTCTGCTGCAGTAGAGCGGCTGCTGTTAGGCGAAGAAATTGAAGGTGAAAACAATGACCTAGGGCATATAGAACGCAGTATGACCGAGGAAGTAAAGGTTGCCCTGATCGGTGAAACCCGCAAGCTGCTATATACCCTCAAGTGCCTACTACCCCTGCTCTTCCTATTCCTTATCCTGTTCTTCTTGCCCCTAGCGAATAGCTTAATCCCGGTGATCTGGTTCCTGTTCGGCGCTTGGATGCTGTCGATCAACTATGCGGATTACCCTATGGCCAACCACGGCCTAGTCTTCAGCCAGGAAAAAGACATCCTAAAACAACGCCGCCGCCTCTCCATCGGCTTCGGCAGTGCCATCATGCTAATGACCATGGTGCCGGTGTTGAACTTCTTTGCCGTCCCGGTGGGTGTGGCTGGGGCGACTAAGCTGTTTCATGAGCGGTTGCGGGAGGATGTTGAGGGGAAGAAGATTAAGGTGTTGGGTTAGAGCAATATATGAATATAAAAAATGTGACTTTATTTAGTGCTTTTCTATACTTACTCGTTCCCACACTCCTGCGTGGGAATGCATACCGTGATTCGCGACCAGATAGTCACTCCCACAGCCTATCCGCATTAACTTTCTAGATACCCCCCCAACCTCTCCACAGCCACCCTCAACTGCTCCACACTGCGCGTATAAGCAAACCGCACATGCTGCGCCTGCCTATATTCCCCAAAGTCCTTGCCCGGCGTGATCGCCACACCCTCCTTATCCAAAATATCACTACACAGTGCAAAGCTATCCCCCGTCAAAGGCGTGTTCAACCCCGAACAATCTGCATATAAATAGAAGGCTCCCTCTGGCACCGACTTAATCTTAAAGCCCAGCTCTTGCAGTGCCGGTAGCAAGTAGTCTCTACGCGCCTGAAAATCCGCCCTACGCTGCTCTAGCAGGACAATAGTCTCAGCCTCAAAGGCCGCCAAGGCCCCATATTGCGCCGGCGTAGACGCGGCCAAAAAGAAGTTCTGCGCCTGGCAATCAATGGCTGGCATATAGGTCAGGGGAGCCAACAACCACCCCACCCGCATACCTGTCATACCGAAGTACTTGGAGAAACTGTTGATCACAAATACATGATCACTATTAATCAGGTATTCCGCCGCCGTATGCTCATCAATACCGTAGGTCAACCCTAGATAAATTTCATCCACGATCAATAGCCATTCACGCTGCTGGCACAGCTCAACAATAGCCTGCAGCTCTGCTTGCCCTATTAAGGTTCCCGTTGGATTACTGGGGGATGCCAACATCACCGCCTTAGTATGAATGTTCGCCGCCTGCTCTATCAACTCGGCCGTCAGCTGATAGCCTGTGTCATGCCCAGTGGCTATGCATCTATCTTTGCCGCCAAACATCCGCACAAAATGGCGATTACAGGGGTAGCCCGGGTCTGCCATCAACACCTCATCACCGGGGTTAATAATTGCCCCCAATATAAGCTGTAGTGCTCCGGACGCCCCCGGCGTGACGGCCACCTGCTCGGCGCCCACCGCGACCCCATAACGCCCCTGATAAAACTGCGCCACCGCAGTACGCAACTCCGGCAGACCCAAGGACGGGGTATAGTGGGTCAGCCCCTGTTGTAATGCGGATATGCTGGCCTGAACAATAGGCTCGGGTGCACTAAAGTCTGGCTCACCAACTTCCAAGTGAATGATGTCTCTGCCCTGCCGCTCTAAGGCCTTGGCTTGCCCTAGTATATCCATGACATGAAAAGGTTTTATCTGCGCAATGCGCTCAGCAATTTTATCGGCGTCTTTCACAAGTGCTTCACAATTATTCAACAAAGCTCATTGTAAACACATAGACCCAAGCTTTGTATCTGTTAGTATTTAATCCACTCTAAACACAAGCACACAACTCGATGAAGCTTTTAATTTGCGCGCTTTTTACAGCCCTTTTCAGCCTATCCGCATTCGCTACTGAAGCGAATATAAACCTCCCCGAACACCAGCCTACACCGGGTGGCGTTGCTCTGGTTGACCTAGGCCCCGCCGACAGCAATACCGCGCCCCGTATATTTAAGGGTAAAAAACGCGTTGCAGTAGTGAATCATGCGGGCCGCTGGACAGCAGTGGTAGGCATTCCACTATCCGCCAAGTTAGGCAATAAAAAGCTCACGCAAAAGGGATCAGATAAAATTTTCACCTATAACGTACGCGGTAAAAACTACCCCGAGCAACGCCTAACCATTAAGAATAAAAACAAAGTTACCCCCAACACCGACTCACAGGCACGCATCAAGTCAGAACGCACACTCAAGTGGCGCGCCAAAAATCATTTCCGCAATATTGCCCAACCCGATTTCTCCATGCAACTACCGGTAAAAGGCCCCTATTCTAGCCGATTTGGGCTAAAGCGATTTTTCAACGACCTCCCACGCAACCCCCATGGCGGCCTAGATATTGCCGTGCCACGCCATACGCCCATCTACGCCCCCGCAGATGGCAAGGTGGCCGAAGCAAAGGACTTTTTCTTTAGTGGCAACTGCGTATTTATCGACCACGGCCAAGGGCTAACCAGCTTCTATGCCCATATGACGGAGATTGAGGTGGTGGCGGGACAAATGGTCAAGCAAGGGGATTTGATTGGCACCGTAGGTGATACCGGCAGGGTCACTGGGCCACACCTGCACTGGTCTATAGGCCTAAATGGCACATGGGTAGACCCCAGTCTATTTTTACGCCCAGAAGATCGCCCCCCCAATAAGTGAGCTTTGACTAGCCCCCAGCACCTACCTCATCTATTATTAATCTATAACAACGATAATAAGGGCTAGCATGAGAGGGTTATTCAAACTGTTTGCCGATTTCAGTGCCAACAACGATACTCTGCGCAATCTACGTAATCAGGCTCACATCACGGCACTGTGTGTACTGCTACTGCTTTCCACCTTGGTGAGCGTGTTTTACCTATTCAGCCCCGTTCATGACAGCTCAGCCCAACGCATTATATTGCTAACGCTGTGCACCTTAGCCATGCTGTATAGCGCCTCACTCATCGCCACCAAATACACCGACATCAGCGGCGCTACCGGTTACTTTTCCACCCTGTGGACCGGCATTGTTTTTTTATGTCTATGTAGTGTTAACGGCGGCATCCCCTACTCCGATGCCAGCCCCTTGATACTCATACCTGTTTGCATGTCATTTTGCTTTCTAGGGCTAAGGGCGGGTATAGCCCTAAATATTTTATTGATTCTCTGCTTCGCAGGCCTCGGCATTGCCGCCCTGTCCGGCACACAGTTCCCAGACCTAGTTCAAACACAGATAGAAGAACTAAACCAGATGATCATTTGGGCGGGCTGCTTTGCCTTTCTGCTATCTATTTTATGCGCCTATGAGTGGATGATAGTCAAGCTACTCAACCGCCGAGGCGGCAGTGAGAGCCGACTGTATAGAGAGTATGCAGGTAAAAAATACTACGATATAGTCACCCGAGAGCACTTTGAAAATTTTTTACATGACGCAGAGGAGCGCTGTATACAACATGAGGACAAACTCGTGCTTTGCTCTATTCATTTACCCGCGGGCAACACTGACCTTATCGCTCAGTACATGGACACGATTCAACCGCTGCTGAGAAATATAGACACTCTAGTCAGAACCGCCGAATACACCATCAGCTTTGTCTTGGAAAACATCAGCTCCGAAGACAGCGCCGAGCAGTTCATAAACACCCTTTCCCTGCAGCTTGTATCCGCCCAGCCATCCTCTACCGATGAGCCCCCTAAGTTAAGCTACGCCTGTATGCCTAGCCCCTGTAGCAATTGGCAAGAGCTGTGTCGATCAACCAAACCTTATTTTTCTCACACCGACCTGTCACCCATGCCCACTCAGGCTCCCCCTTATGCTTAGCGTGAAGCCGTCTACTCAAGAAAGCTTAGCCAGAGATACCATTTCTGCTCTGCGCACCCAAACTTCCTATATAGTGATCTATGGTTTACTCTGCTTTATTGTTCTATCAGCGGGGTACTATGCCGCCTTTGCTGTTGAAAAAGAGCAATCTTTCAAACTTATTTTAGTCATTAGCTCTGTCTCTAGCATCTTATTTGGCGCCGCTTTACTGGGGCTAAAATACACCGGCCACAATCAAGCCATTGGGCATTTTACGCAATTTTGGCTTTATATTATATTATTCAGCTTGATCACCATTGTCAGCGGTGGCGTCACCAGCTCTTCTATTTACCCGCTAATTTTCTTTTGCATCGTCACCGCTTTTTGCTCTCTAGGACCTGCGTCTGGCCTGCTTTGGGCGACACTACATATCACCTCATTTTTCACCATTACCGTAATGGAATATAGCGGCTTTCAGTTCGCTCATCTTATTGATACACCCAACTTTCAAACCAATAAATTTTTCATATGGATCTTCACTCTAATGCTAATCAGTGTTTTTTTAGCTGTTTACGAGTGGATACTGGTGACCCTCAGCAACGAACACGGTGGAAACTACAGCAGCCTATATCGCAAATATGACAGTAAAGACTTCAACAACACCATCATCAACCAAGCTATTTTCAACAATTACTTGCAACAGGCAATAACGCGTAACGACAACTACCAAGACAATATAGGCATACATTGCATAGATTTACGTATTAATGTTGATGCACTGCAAGACGACCTCATCATGGATGCTTACCAAAGGGCCACACGTCTAAGCCGCAAAACAGATACACTAATTCGCATCAACAAATACCGGTTAATCATGATTGTAGAGAATATTGCCAGCCCTGCAGGTCACCAATTAATACTCGACGATTTAAAACAGCACATCCTACAACCCTATTTCATTGAAGGCTTCGAAGTTCCCTTCACGCCCAGAATAAGCTCTGCACTCTACCCTTTAGAGACAAAGGCAGTAGTAGAGCTATTTGATAAAATTGGCTACAAAAAAAGGCAGCCTAAGCTGCCTTTTTTATTCGAGTGACTATTGAGCTACTGCTGTACGCTTTCAACAATATCGCCATCAACCTTAATCTCCACACGGCGATTCTGTCCACGACCGGCAACAGTGTCATTGCTAGCAATAGGCTGGGACTCACCAAAACCCTTAGATACAATTTTAGCGCCGTCTATACCCTTAGCAATAAGATAGGCCTTAACCGCGTCAGAGCGTTTCTGTGAAAGCTTTTGATTGAAACTAGCCGGGCCACTGCCATCCGTGTGTCCCTCAACTGTTACCGACTTAAGCCCACTACCAACCTGCTGTAGCTTTTCCGATAAAGAATCTAGCTCGGCTTTACCCGCCGTACTTAAGTTGGCACTACCCGTATTAAAAGAAGCACTCGATGCTAGAGATATTTTCTTCAGACTCATGAGTACTTCATTCTTCTTAGCCTCAATCGCTTTTTTAGCCGCATCGGCACGCTTACGCGCTTCTTCTTCCATGGCTTTTTTCTTTTCAGCCATCAAGTCTTTAGCTGGAATAGTGCTCTCAGGTACTTGACGCTTAACCATGCCACCGTGACATTCCGCGTCATCAGTATCTTCGTGGTTAATTGTCTGTACACACTCACCAGAAGCATTCTTTACAAACTCACCTGCTGAGTTTTTCCAGTGGCTAGTCTCGTGTGAATGTGCGACACCTAAAGTTAAAGTAGAAAGCGCCAAAGCCAGTGCTGTCTTTTTCATGGTTAGTTCCTTGTGGTTAAGAGTAGACCTACTATAGCCAACTCATAAAAAATTCAAAGCAAAAAAACTTCTTTTTAGTTAATTTCTGTGTCCAGACTAAGCCACTAAACAGTATTAGCGCTTTTTACGCTTCTTCTCTTCTGAAATGCGTCGTTTAACAATATGAGCTCGGCGCGCATTGTGCTCGTTTTCTTCTGGCTTCTGCCGAGGCTTATCTTTATAAGGGTTATCACCCGACTTAAACTCAAGATGTAAAGGAGTGCCCTGCAACTTCAAGCGTTTTATAAAATGGTTGATCAAATAGCGTTTATAGCTAGCCGGTAACTCTTCAACCTTATTGCCGTGGATAATGATGCGCGGTGGGTTCTTCCCGCCTTGGTGTGCATAGCGTAATTTACTGCGGCGCTTGCCGATCATTGGCGGCTGATGCACCAATGTCGCTTCCTGCATGAGCTCTGTAAGCTTAGCGGTGGGCATAACCATCATTGCAGAATCATAAGCGCGATGTACCGCCTCAAGAATATGCCCTACACCCGTGCCGTGCAACGCAGAGATGAAATGAAACTCGGCAAAATCAATAAAATTTAACCTACGCTCTAGCTCCGTTTTCACATGATCACGTTCATCGGGGTGCATACCATCCCATTTATTGATTACAAATACCAGAGCGCGCCCTTGACTGAGTACTTGGCGCAGTAGCGTTAAATCTTGCTCAGAGATACCTTCTCTGGCACTGATCACCTGCAATACAACGTTGGCCTCACCAATAGCTTGAAAGGCCTTAATCACACTGAATTTTTCTACTGTTTCACTGATTTTAGCGCGACGGCGAATACCCGCGGTATCGATAAGCGTATATTTTCCACCATCTTTGTGCTCAAAAGGTATGAATATACTGTCGCGAGTGGTTCCTGGCTCATCATAGGCCAACACTCGCTCTTCACCCAAAATACGATTGATCAGGGTGGACTTGCCCACATTAGGGCGGCCCAAGACCGCAATGCGTATACCGCTATCTTCATCTTCCTCCGGCTCTTCAGAGAAATGGCCGGGCAAGGTGTCATAAATTGTTTCGATAAGCTGACGCACACCTCGGCCTTGACTGGCTGCAATGGCATGAGGTTCGCCTAAGCCCAACGCATAGAAATCTGCCGATACTTGCGTAGCATTCATGCCATCAACTTTATTGGCCAGTAAAAATACCGGCTTACCCTTGCGACGAATTTCTTTGGCGATACTTTCATCAGCCGAATTTAAGCCGTCGCGGGAGTCGACCAAAAACAATATAACGTCTGCCTCGTCCATCGCCTGCTGAGCTTGAGAGGCCATCAGGCTGTCCATATCGTCTTCGTCGCCGTTCAAACCGCCGGTATCTACAACGATGTAGGCGTACTCACCTAACTTTCCATCACCATATTTACGGTCTCGGGTCAGCCCGGGGTAATCCGCAACTAGTGCGTCCCGTGTTTTGGTCAGGCAATTAAAAAGAGTGGATTTACCGACATTCGGTCGGCCAACTAAGGCAAGTACAGGTTTCATAGGCGCGGATTATACCTGCGCCTAGGTCAATCAGCTAATGAGATGGGTAAAATAGCGGTTTTTTAGGCTATCCGCATAGACTAGCTCTAAAAGCCATGGACTTTATGCCCATTAAAAGACAATTCACCTTCTTTCAGCTCCACACTACTCCAGTAGTTACCCTGGTCTTGGCGCACCAAGCCCTGGGCGACGACCACACTCAGCTGCTGACTCACGGCCTCTTTCGCCAAGGAATTCCGTTGTTCTTCGGATAGGCGGCGAACGAGATATCGGTATTTTTCAGACAACTCAAATTTTTCCTGAACACCAGAGTCGGCCAAGATTTTGTGTAGCATGGACTGAGGCAGGCTTAGCTCTGCGCTCATATCCACCGCTTTTAATAAATCCTTAGGCGCCATTGTCGCCACACTCTCCAACTCGGGGACTTGAGTGCGCAAGAAACCTTCGCTGCGCCCCTCTGGCAACTCCGCTTCGAAATGGGCGATTTCAAATTCAGTGCCCGACAGTAGCGCTGGAGTACGCTGTTTTATTTGTTGTTCCAAACCCGTGATTAGCTCGGCTAAACGGGTCGGTGTTTGTTCTGGTCTCAAAGCAGTGAGCACTGCTTCGCTGATACCCCGCAAGATAGAGTCTAGGCCCAGTTGCTTTACATCCCAGCCAGGGGTCTTCAGACTATCTGCCTCTAACAGGTATTGAATATTACTGAGACGATCAAATTCAGAGAGCTGTATTTTCTGCTTTAATCCAGTCAGCAGGTAGTTCTGCTTACCCTGTTGCGCCCTGCCCGCTTGTAGTTCGACGGACAAAGCCCCCACCGGTAGTACGGCATCTCCGCGACTAAAATCGAAATTCACATTCAGACCAGACAGTGACCAGCGTTGATCCTGTCCTTGCCCACTTTTTAGCGCCAAGCGTAAATCTGGAACACTTAATTCACCGTATAAACGTTTTTCTGATTTGGCAAAATGCAGCTGTCCTTGGGAACTCGCTACATCTAAGTGCCCTTGTACATGTTCGTTGCGATAACCCAAGAAGCGCCAGTTAATATCTGCGTTGCCAGCAAAATCCACGATACTAGTGAATTTTAATTCAGGCATGACAAAGGGCCATTCGGCCTGGGAGAAGTCTAAACGCGATAGAACTGCGGCAAATAGAGGCTGCAACTTGCCCTGCTTGAGCTGTACCCAAGGCAGAGGCCCGTGCATTAAATGGTGGTGCAGAACAAGGCTTTGATCCTCGCCCTGCCAGCCTATGCGCATTGTATATTCAGAACTAAACCAGCCACGCTGATAGTCTAGTGATTCGATGCGGATATGCTGTAACAGGTGTTCGCTTAAGGTGCGATGTAAAGTGGACACATCATCAGCGATACGCTGCTGTAGCCAGTAGCCACAGAGTAAAGGGGCGAGTGCCGCCATGAAAATGACAAACACTAGGCCGTAGCTAAACAGCTTTAGCCAGCGAACTCTCACCTAGGAGGAGCTTGTAACTGGAATGCAGTCAACTCACCTTCTCTATCCAGTATATAGACTGTTTCGCCATCCACTATCGCAGGAGTGATGTAACCTTCGTTATCATAGCGCTGACGGCCGACTAAGCGGCCATCCGTAGTACTTAAGATATGTACATAGCCCTCAAAGTCACCTACTACAATATAGTCATTAATGTTTACCGGAGCCGTCACATGCCTAGCGCGCAACTTGTCTTGTACCCACAAGGTGGCGCCATTGCGCTTATCCAAGCCCCACAGCTGAGAGTCTTCGTCGTTCAAAAACAAAGAGCCCTCGTCATCCAAGTCCATGCCGGTGTAGGCAGAAATATCGCGGGCCCACAAAATACGTCCTGTTTCTCTGGCAACTGCGGCTACTCGGCCCTGATAGGCAGCCGCATAAATTAAACCGCCATCGACAATAGGCTGAACATCAACATCTGTCATACGCTGTAGTTCGGTACGTCCCTGGGGGACACCCATAGGCGCTTCCCAAACAACACGACCATCTAAGACAGATAGCGCCAGTACGCGGCCATTTGCCATACCAGCCACAACTAGCCCTTTATCCACAACCGGAGTACTGGTGCCTCTTAAGCTCAAGGTGGGGACGGTGCGACGATTACTCCACACTATTTCACCTGAGGCACTGGCTAGACCATGTAGTGCACCATCGGAGGTTTGCACAACCACCATACCCAAGCCCGCATTTGGCGCGGCTAGTACCTCACCGCTTAACTGTGACTGCCAAAGAATACGTCCATCTGTTTTATTTAAGGCAATCAACTCGCCTTCACGGCCGCCAAGATACAAGGACCCACCGGCAGCCCCCACGGCAGCGCTAATATCAACACCCAGCTTTTGGCGCCACTGCTTCTTGCCCGTCAACTTGTCGTAGGCAGTAACCACACCACGATGGTCGCTGACATAGACAGAGGTGCTATCAATCAAAGGATTTAAGCCTAGTAAAAACTTTCCACTGCCCTTGCCTGTATTAGCCTGCCACAGCTTTTCAAGCCTTACTTCCTGCTGAATTTTATTTAATTCAGTGGGTGGCTCAGCCGTATCCTTTAGGCTGCTACATGCAGCCAGTAAAAAAATGCTAAATACAAACAGGGATTTGAGCATGCGCATTAAATTAAGAGTCCAATAGATCAACGTTGCCTAAATCATCACGCTTCATCTGCAAGACTTGCTGATTAGTTGGCGCCGGCTGTGACTTCAAAGCCTTATCATAAGCAATACGCGCAGTGATCGTATCGTTTTCAGCGATGGCAATATCGCCTAACAACTCATTCAAACGCGCACCAAAGCTCTCAGGAAAACGAACATCCAAGGTCGACTTTGCTTGCTCAAGATTGCCCTGTGACAGCAACAATGTCGCTAAGCGTAGGCGTGCAATCAAGGTGAAGCTGCTAGTTGAAGCGTTATCAACCACCCATTGTAAACGTGTTGCCGCGCTATCTTTATTGCCGGCTTCAACATTCGCGCGTGCCGCAGCTAACTGCGCTAGGCTGGCATAATGTGTTTCATCGTATTCAGCCACTATACCGTCGGCAATACCGGGCACTGCGTCAAAGTGAGACTCGTTAACGTGCTCCATGATTTGCATGTATTGAGAAGACGCGGCTTCTTGACGGCTCTGGTTATAACCCTGCCAACCCTGCCAGCTCACTAAGCCACCAATACCAATAACCACGCCGGCAATCACTGAAACTGCATTTTCAGACCACCACGTTTTTAACGCATCAATCTGCTCCTGCTCGGACTCGTAGATCTCTACCATTTTCTAAAACCTATGCTAATAATTGTTTAATTGTTGTTACTAAATCAGCCATTGCCACGGTGGATTGCTCCCCCCCCTGCATGGGTTTGATCACGACTTCATTTCTGGCGGCTTCATCACCACCACATATTAGAGCGACTTTGGCTTGCGCCTTGTCCGCCTTTTTAAATTGACTCTTTAAACTGCCGCCGCCGCAATGACTCTGTACCGACAGCTCGAGGGCATTGTTGCGCAATAATTCGGCTACTGCAAAGGCCTGCATCTGGTCACCAGGGCTCAAGCTAAGCACATAGACATCTAAATTCACTTTTGGTTGCCAATCCGCCTGATTTTCTAATAACGCCAGTAAACGCTCTAGCCCCATAGCAAAACCTACCGCAGGAGTCGCCTTCCCACCCAGCTGCTCTACAAGACCATCGTAGCGCCCACCGGCACAAATCGTGCCTTGGGCACCCAGCTCTTCGGTGATCCATTCAAATACCGTGTGGCAATAATAGTCCAAGCCGCGCACCAAGCGCGTGTTCACTACAAAATCGATGCCCGCTGCTGCCAGTAAGCTTTTCAGCGTTTCAAAGTGGGCCTTGGATGCCTCACCCAAGTAATCCATCAGGCTCGGCGCATCGGCGTTGATGGCTTTCACCTGTGGGTTCTTACTATCTAGAATTCTCAAGGGGTTACTATGCAAGCGGCTTTTTGCCTCTTCATCCAGACTATCCGTATGGGACTCGTAATAGGCAATGAGTTTTTCACGGTAGACCTGACGCTCATCCGGCGTGCCGAGTGTATTCAGCTCTAGGCGTACGTTTTTCAGCCCCAGCTTCTGCCATAGGCGCGCGCTCATCATAATGAGTTCCGCTTCAATATCTGCACCCGCTAAGCCATAGGTTTCCACCCCTAGCTGACGAAACTCACGGTAGCGGCCTTTTTGCGGACGCTCGTGGCGATACATAGCTCCCGTGTACCATAAGCGCTGCTGCTGGTTGTATAACAGGCCGTGCTGTATGCCCGCACGTACGCAGCTAGCCGTACCCTCTGGGCGCATCGTCAAGCTGTCACCGTTGCGATCCGCAAAGGTATACATTTCCTTTTCCACAATATCGGTAACATCACCGATAGAGCGGCAGAATAGCTCGGTGGTTTCCAGTACCGGCGTGCGAATTTCACTGTAGTTATAGCTGTGCATCAAACCGCGCAGCTCAGCTTCTAGCTTCTGCCAAGCAGATGATTGGTCAGGCAGCACATCGTGCATGCCACGTATAGATTGAATACCTTTTGCCATAAATGCCTACTTAACGCTGAATTTTGCAACATTGTTAGCGCGTACATGACGGCTAAAATCAAACGTTTTGCCTTGGAACTTCAGCTCAACCTGCTTTGCATCACCCAAGAACACACTAAAAGGCGCTTTACCTGTCACACGCTGCTGCTGGTCATTTTTATCCAACAAACCATATACCAACTGAAAGCCCGTAGCATCTCGAATATCAGTCCAAGACGGGCCCTTGGCGCTAATCGTTAAGCTATCCTTGCCCTTGGGTGCCGCCGGGTTAATCGACGCGGGCGTTACTTCACTGGGTGTGGCTAAATCAGGCTCAGGAGCTATCTCCAAAGCACTAGCCTCAGAAGGCTCCCTCTCAAGCGCTAAACTGTTGTCGGTGTTTTCAAGGGCAGGGTCTAGGCTGAGCTGTATATCGGGCAGCACAGGAGCTACCCCCCCCTCTGTACTCACCTGCTCCACTTCGCTCTGGTTTAGTGAGTTAACCCCCCAAACAATTAGCAACACAACGACCGCGGCTAACATCGCAACCGTGCCCCAAACCATAGAGGGGTCGCTAGATTTTTTCTGCTTCTCGGCCGCCGAAGTACTGCCTAAGTTAGGGTCTGCCTGATTGTGAGCCGCGTAGATATTCAATATTTCATCAACATCTAAAGCCAGCTCTATAGCAATAGCACGGATATAACCGCGCACAAAGGCAGGAGCGGGCAACTCGTCAAACTTCTCAGCTTCCAAACACTCAATAGTCGTAACATGTAAGTTTAACTTGTCTGCCAAATCGACCTTCGACAAGCTTTTAGCCTTGCGCGCCTTTTGTATTTTTTTACCTAAAACAATATCGGTTTTTTTAGCCTTGTCTTGCTCTACAACTTCTTTTTCTTTCATAGTAGTGGTTTATAGTTTTATCTTCTGGTGGATTCAGCTTGAAGCAATTTTTGTGCTTCTGCCGAATCAGGATATTTGTTCTTTAATAACAGACCAAAGCTCGAGGCCGTATCTTTGTCGCGCAGCTGCCAAGCTAAGCGTATACCTAGCCACAGGCTTTCTGCAGACTTTCCAGAGCGCTGATGAAAGCGATCCAAATAATTTTTAGATACGGCATAGCGCCCCTTCAGATAGTTCAACTTTGCCATCTGATACAGTGCACTAGGCAGGGTTTTGTTGCGCTGTAATGCTTTACGTAGAAAGGACTTCGCACGCTCAAAATCAGGCACGTCTAATAGACAGGCACCAGCATTTGAATAAGCATATTCAGGAGTACTGTACAAAGGGTCTAATAAGGCTTTTTGGAATTGCTCTATCGCCTTATCAATTTCACCCTGATCACACAAAAAAGTGCCGTAATTATTTAACACCTGAGAGTCTTCTGGGGCGAGCTTCAAAGATTTTTTAAAATACTTAGCCGCATCCTTCGTTTTACCCAGCTCATTCAGCAACAGGGCATATACGCTATTGGCTTGTACTGATTTAGGGTTTTGACGCAACGCTTTTTGCAACTTGTCATTCGCCACCCCCAAATAGCCTTCCTGTAAATAAGCAGCACCCAGCTGGGTATTCGCGTGCGCAGCTTTCTCCAGATTTTCTTTGCTCGGTTTATTGCCTACCTGCACACATGCAGGTAGGCTGAAAAACGCTATAATAGCGATTATTTTCAAAAATCTATTTGTCACCAATCCCCCGATCTGCATTATTTTTTATCCTGAGTACCAAACCTTGGCTCTACAAATTTCAAATGGCGGCTACTGCGATCCTGCACCTTGCCTACCAGCTGGCCACAAGCTGCATCAATATCATCTCCGCGCGTCTTGCGCGGGAATACGAATATGCCATAAGTATTCAAAATACGCATGAATTCTTTAATGCGTTGGGCCGAAGAGCGCTTATATCCAGAATTGGGGAAGGGATTAAAAGGAATCAAGTTCACTTTAGCTTCTCGCCCCTTCAGCAACTTGCCTAACTCGTGGGCGTGCTCGCGCTCATCGTTAACCTTATCCAACATCACATATTCGTAGGTCACATGGCGCTTGTTACCCGCCGCCACATAGGCGTCGCACTCAGCCATGAGTTCCTTGAGTGGGTGTTTTTTATTGATCGGCACTAGCTCATCACGCAGCGCGTCATTAGCCGCGTGCAAAGACACCGCCAGTGCCGAGTTAGTATCCTTAATCATGCGCTGCATGGCCGGCACAACACCCGAGGTACTAATCGTTACCTTACGTTTAGACAGACCGTATAAATTATCGTCCATCATCATATTGACGGACTGGATCACGCTCTTGTAGTTCATCAGCGGTTCGCCCATGCCCATCATCACCACATTGGTTAGGCGCTCGCCAAGGCCCGCCTCTTCCAGTGTGCGACGGGCAATCCAAACCTGGCCGATGATCTCTGCCACCGACAAGTTGCGGCTAAAGCCCTGCCGTGCAGTGGAGCAAAAAGAACAATCTAGCGAGCAGCCCACCTGAGAAGATACGCACAGGGTGCCGCGATTATCTTCCGGTATAAATACCATCTCGACCTTGTTGCCAACGCCAGTGGTTTGCTTGCTTGCTGTGGAGACATTATCTAAGTCCAACACCCACTTGCGGGTGCCGTCGGCAGACTTCTGCTCCAGAGAAATTTGGGGGACACGTATTTCTGCATTGGCCAACAGCGTTTCACGCAAGGCCTTGCTGAGGTCGGTCATTTCCTCAAAGTTGTCCACGCCACGCTGGTGAAGCCACTTCACCACCTGTGTAGCGCGAAAGGGCTTCTCCCCCATCTCGGAGAAGAAGCCCTTCATTTGCTCAAGATCAAACTCAAGCAGATTGGTTTTGGCTGTATCAGTCAACATCAATCTCTTTTATAGCTGTGCTATTAACGCTTGCGAGGAGCAACTGTTACTTCGCCAGAGAAGAAGTAAGCAATCTCGCGCTCTGCAGACTCAGCGCTATCAGAACCGTGAACCGCGTTCTCGTCGATGCTCTGTGCGAAATCAGCACGGATAGTTCCGGCTTCAGCGTCTGCAGGGTTAGTCGCGCCCATTAGGTCGCGGTGTGCAGCAATAGCGTTCTCGCCTTCCAAAACCTGAACGATAACAGGACCAGACGTCATGAAGCTCACCAAGTCGCCAAAGAAAGGGCGCTCTTTGTGCTCTGCGTAGAAACCGCCAGCAACTTCATCGTCCAGCTGCGTCATTTTAGCAGCAACGATGCTCAAACCGGCTTTTTCAAAGCGAGAGTAGATCTCACCGATCACGTTCTTAGAAACAGCGTCAGGCTTAATGATAGATAGTGTGCGTTCTACGGCCATGGGAACTCCAAATAGTTAAAATATAACGAAAAAATGCTAAGGAGCGGATTTTACGCACCTTTAGAGCCTAATACCAACGAATAAAGCCCTGAGCTTCAGGGCTTTAGGGGGTTTTGTCGGGGTTTGTGGGTTGAAGTTGAGCTGGGGGAGACTAAAGCAGCTCGTTCCCATGCTCCTGCGTGGAAATGCAGATGGGGATTTCGGGAAAAAGAGGTATGGGTTCCCACGCTGGAGCGGGGAATCAGTGAAAATAGCTCGTTACGATACTTTTACATGGGGGGCAGCAATACGATCAAGTTAATATCTTTCTCAACTTACTGGTAAATCGAATAATCACAAAAACACCTGCCGCTATATATGACCACATAAGACTATCTTCGTCGGAAACATACCAAGGGATATAAGTCATAAAAAAAAACATAGCCGCGAAATAAGCGTCACTAATAGTGTATACAGACTCGTCTTTGCAGTAACTACATTTAGCAGGACTGTAGTTAGTGCAAAATGCTTTATCTAAAAAAGAAATACCGTTCTTTTTACAGTGAGGGCAAGAAAACATAATTAATTGCTACCTCTTTAAGTATACAGCTGCATCAAGGGCGACTTGATGGATTCGACTTAATAGCTTCCACAATTTAGTAATGGTGTTGGTCGCATTTTCGGGGGATAAAAAACCAAAAAACGCACAAATAATAGACAAACAAATCCCTGTCAGCAGATAGTAACCTGAAAAACTTACTCCAGGAAAAGTTGCCAAAGCCCAAAGCCCGAGGACTCCTGTCAAAAAACCTACAATGGCAAACAACAACGCAAGCGCAAAGCGTTCTGGTAGTCGTATAGTTTTTGTTTCGCCTGCTTTCTTTGAATCTTGCATAATATCCCTAATTTTGTTTTTGACTCAGCATGTCTTAAGCCTATAAACACTAATCCTTCTCTTCAATCCAAGCCATCTGAATAGCTTCCAAGATGCGCTCGCCACAGTGCTCTGGGTCGTCGTCAAACTCATCCAGCGCCATGACCCAGTCTCGCAAGTCGGTAAAACGCACATGCATCGGGTCTACGTCGGGGCGGGCTTCATCTAACTCAATGGCTATATCCAAGGTGTCTGTCCACTTCAAGCTCATAGCATTCTCCTAGTGTGGTGCTTCTGAAACCATATTAATCGTATACTTAGGAATCTCAACAACCAAATCCTCTTCACCCACTATCGCCTGACAGCTCAGGCGTGAATCAGGGTCCAAGCCCCAGGCCTTATCCAAGTAATCATCTTCTAATTCCGTAGACTCTTCCATGGAATCAAAGCCTTCTCGCACGTGCACATGGCAGGTGGTGCAAGCACAGGACATTTCGCAAGCGTGCTCAATATGCAGGCCGCCTTTGAGGGCAGCGCGGCAGATGCTGTCGCCCTGCTCTGCTTCAATAATGGCGCCCTCGGGGCAAATTTCTGCGTGGGGTAGAAAAACTAGCTTAGGCATTTTTCTTATCTCTCAATTTAATTTCATCGACGTTTTTACCCGCCATCGCTTTCTTCACACTCATATTCATACGGCGCGCTACGTATTCGGCGCTACCTTTTTCTAGGGCTTCAATGGCCTGCTTGATAGCAGCAACATCATCACCGGTACGCGCGCTGTCTAGCTGTGCACGCAGGTCTAAGATAACGTGCTTTTCTTGCGCCGACAAAAGCGCATCGCCGTCTTCGGCCATGGCCGAGTCAATCGCCTCTAACACACGCGCCCCTTCCACCTGCTCTTCACGCAGGCGGCGCATCAACATGTCTTCATCGGCCTTCTCCATGGAATCACGCAGCATATTGGCAATTTCATCGTCAGCCAAGCCATAGGAAGGCTTAACCTGAATTTCGGCGCGCACACCACTGGTGAGTTCCTCCGCAGATACCTCTAGCAATCCATCCGCATCCACTTGAAAGCTCACGCGTATGCGTGCGGCGCCGGCAACCATTGGCGGTATGCCGCGCAGCTCAAAGCGAGCTAGTGAGCGGCAGTCGTCAACCAGCTCGCGTTCACCCTGTACCACGTGTATCGCCATGGCGGTTTGTGCGTCTTTATAAGTAGTAAACTCCTGAGCCTTGGCCACAGGAATTGTCGTATTGCGATTAATGACCTTTTCGGCCAAGCCTCCCATAGTCTCTAAACCCAGAGATAATGGCAGCACATCTAGCAGCAATAGGTCAGAATCTGGCTTATTACCCGCCAGTACATCGGCCTGAATCGCCGCGCCAATTGCCACCACTTCATCGGGGTTGATCGAGGTTAAAACTTCACGACCAAAGAAGCGGCTGACCTGCTCGCGCACAAGAGGCACGCGGGTGGAGCCGCCAACCATGACCACTTCCGCCACCTCGTCTTTAGCGATGCCCGCATCGCGCAGGGCACGTCGGCAAGGCGCCAAGGTTTTCTTCACTAGGGGCAATAGAATTTCGCCCAACTGCTGGCGACTCAGGCTGCCCTGCCAGCTGCCAGCACTGGAAGAGAAATTGACATCGACACTATCCGCATCACTCAGACTCTGTTTAGCAGAGCAGGCTAGCTTTTGTAGCGCCCGGGTATCTGAAGCATTTAGCACAGCGGAAATACCCGCCTTCTGCATAATCCAGTCCGCCACCAATGCATCAAAGTCATCACCACCTAGGGCGGTATCTCCCGCGGTAGACATGACTTCGAATACGCCTTTGTTTAAACGCAAGATTGAAATATCAAAGGTGCCGCCACCCAGGTCATAAACAACGGTAACGCCTTCCGCCTTTTTATCTAGCCCATAGGCTACCGCTGCAGCCGTAGGCTCATTCAGCAAGCGCAGCACTTTCAAGTCAGCCAGCTTAGCGGCATCTTTAGTCGCCTGACGCTGAGCATCATCGAAGTAAGCCGGTACGGTGACTACCGCTCCTACCAAGTCGCCGCCCAGGCTTTCCTCGGCGCGCTGCTTTAGGTGTTTAAGTATTTCCGCACTGACTTCTACCGCAGCGACTTCACCTTGCTCGGTGATAATGCGCGGCACAGAAGTTTGCTCAGGGTTGAAAACAACATGACTGTGCAGCATATCCGCATCAGCGTGAATGTCAGCCAAGCCGCGCCCCATGTAGCGTTTCACCGACAAGATAGTATTGGCAGGGTCGCTAACCGCAAAAGCCTTAGCTGAGGTGCCAACACTAACACCCTCACTGCTATAACGCACTGCCGAAGGCACTATGCCCTCGCCCAGCTCGTCCACCAGAACCACAGGCTCGGCACTGCGCACCGTGGCAACCAAGGAGTTAGTCGTACCTAAGTCAATACCCACTGCCAAACGATGCTCGTGTGGAGCGGCGGACATACCCGGTTCAGATATTTGTAAAAATGCCATGGTATTTAGTCTTCTATTGCTGCTTCTTTGTCCGCTATTTCGGATAACATTTTTTCAATAAACTGCAGCTGTCGCACCTTATCCCGCGCCACCGTCCAGTCTTCTTGTGCAATTAACCCATCTAATGCGGATAGGTTGTCACGGCGTTCTTTTTGCACTTCATCCGTGAGATTGTCCAGCACGCCCCATGCTGAATCATCTGCAGGGAGCTCTTCCAGCGACTCGCGCCACTCCATTTGCTTAAACAAGAAGCCATGATCCATCTTGGTATCGGTTTCACTCAGCAGGTCGATACCCTGCAGAGACAATATATAAGTCGCGCGAGATAGTGGGTGCTGCAAGGCATCCTTGGCCATATTCAAATGGGATGAAGCCTGTACCGCCATGCGCTGTTCTTGCTCACCCTTGTCCGCATAGCGATCTGGGTGCAAGACCTTTTGCAGCTCGCGATATTTCTCCGCTAATACAACAGTATCTACCTCAAACTGGAAAGGTAAGGAAAAAAGTTCAAAGTAGTTTTGTTTGAAATCGAATGACATATTAATTTTATAGCACTGTCATTCTGAGAGTAGCGTCAGCGGAGCCGAAGGGTCTGAGTAACCGAACTACCGGTGAATAAGATCCTTCGACTTCATTTTACTTTGCTCAGGATGACACTGTTGAGTAAAAGACACCTTAGATATTAAAGCTCTCACCACAACCCCATTCATCTTTAACGTTTGGGTTGGTAAACTTAAAACCTTCGTTCAAGCCTTCCTTACCGAAGTCTAAAACCGTGCCGTCGAGATAAGAAAAGCTTTTTGGTGTAACGACAATGGTGAGGCCATGGCTTTCAAAAACGTGGTCAGACTCTTCTGGCGCATCAACAAACTCCAGCACATAGGCCATGCCAGAGCAGCCCGTGGTTTTTACACCCAGACGGATACCGATACCCTTGCCGCGCATCTGCAATTGACGCTGCACATGCTGTGCAGCTACTTCGCTCATTGAGACTGCCATGATCGTTCTCGTTTATTGCTTAGACTTAAAATCTTCTATCGCCGCTGCGATAGCATCTTCTGCCAATACTGAGCAATGCACCTTCACCGGGGGTAAGGCAAGCTCTTCAGCGATATCCATATTTTTTATGGATGCCGCTTCGTCTAGAGTTTTACCTTTAACCCACTCTGTTACCAGAGAGCTAGAGGCGATTGCTGACCCACAGCCATAGGTTTTGAACTTCGCATCCTCGATAACACCGTCATCACCAACACGAAGCTGTAACTTCATCACGTCACCACAAGCTGGCGCACCCACCATGCCAGTGCCAACATTGCTATCGTCTTTGTCCATTGAGCCTACGTTACGTGGGTTCTCATAATGGTCGATTACTTTTTCGCTATATGCCATTTTATTACTCTCCGTCCTATTACTAGAACTATCGCTTAACTACATTATACCGCATCCCTTTCATTTCAAATCCCCACAATCCGTGTGGGTTTAATTCGTTCTTTCTATTACTAAGATCCTTCGACTTCACTATCGTTCCATTCAGGTTGACAGCCATTTAAGTAGGCTGAGCGTTTTTTCGTGAATCAAGGCGCGAGCTGTATTTTAAAACGGAGCCTACATTTAGTAGGTGAGCATTTAAAATATAGCTTGCAACGCCGAGTCACGGAAAATAAGCCAGCCTAATGTGCCGACCACTGGACAGACTTTAGATCGATACCTTCTTTATACATATCCCATAGTGGCGACAAATCACGCAGCTTCGTTACTGCCTTTTTCATCAGTTTAATGGTGTAATCAATTTCTTCCTCAGTGGTATAGCGCCCCATGCTGAAACGAATGGAGCTGTGTGCCAACTCATCATCCCGACCAATAGCGCGCAACACATAACTAGGCTCTAAGCTGGCACTGGTACACGCCGACCCCGAAGAGACCGCCAAATCTTTCAGCGCCATAATCAAGCTTTCGCCTTCAACAAAATTAAAACTGACGTTCAAGTTACCCGCTACACGCTGGTCAAGGTCACCATTTAGGTACACTTCTTCCATATCTTTCACACCTTCCCACAGACGGTCGCGCAAAGCTTTAATGCGAATATTCTCTGCAGCCATCTCCTCCTTAGCAATACGGAAGGCTTCGCCCATACCAACAATCTGATGGGTAGGCAGTGTGCCTGAGCGCAGACCACGCTCGTGACCGCCACCGTGAATCTGTGCTTCTAAACGGATGCGAGGCTTACGCTGTACGTATAGCGCGCCCATGCCCTTAGGACCGTAAATTTTGTGTGCCGAGAAAGACATTAGATCAACCGGCAGCTCGGCCAAGTTGATTTCCACCTTACCCGCACTCTGTGCTGCATCCACATGGAAGATCGTTTTATTGGCACGGCATAAATCGCCGATCGCCTGTAGATCCTGGATAACGCCAATTTCGTTATTCACATGCATCACCGATACAACTACCGTATCGTCACGCAGTGCAGCCTTGAACTTAACCATATCCAGCAAGCCGTTGTCCCGGGGTTCAAGATACGTCACCTCAAAACCTTCACGCTCTAGCTGGCGACAGGCGTCCAAAACAGCCTTGTGCTCAGTCTTTACGGTAATGATGTGCTTTCCTTTCTTGGAGTAGAAATGCGCCGCACCTTTGATTGCCAAATTATTAGACTCGGTAGCACCGGACGTCCAAATCACTTCGCGAGGGTCAGAGCCTATCAAGTCAGCCACGTACTGGCGCGCCTCTTCAACAGCTGCTTCCGACTGCCAGCCAAAGGGATGCGAGCGCGAAGCGGGGTTGCCGAAGTTACCGTCTTTAGTCAGGCACTCCATCATCTTGGCCGCCACACGCTCATCTACCGGAGTGGTTGCTGAATAATCTAAATATAATGGTACTTTTAAGTCAGTCATCTTTTGTCGCTTCGCTTAATACTAAATTTATAATGTTGCCGCTAATGCAGCACTTGCCAGTGGACTATTCACAATATTGCCCACCGCATTCACCAAGGCATCAACCTCTGCTTCTGTAGTGTCTTTGCCTAGGCTGGCACGTATCGCCGTCAATGCCAGCTCGGGCTCCACACCCATAGCCAACAACACGTGGCTGGGCTCCACCCTATCCGCATGACAAGCAGAGCCACTAGAGACGGCAATATTTTTGCAGTCCAACTTCATCAAGGTCGCTTCACCGTGAAAGCCCTCAACGCCAAACTGCACGGTATTCGGTAGGCGCACGGCGTTTTCGGCAAATATGCTCACCGCAGGGTACTGCTTTAAGCCATTCTCTAGGTGCTGGCGCAGGGCTAGGCAGTGCTGCTGGCGCTGCTGCATTTCTGCCAACGCCAGCTCTGCGGCTTTGCCAAAGCCAACAATCGCCGCAACATTTTCAGTACCCGAGCGCATACCGCGCTCCTGCCCACCACCCATAATCTGTGGTTGCAAGGTCACCGACTTATCAGTGATCAATGCCCCCGCACCCAAGGGGCCGTATATTTTATGCGAGGACAAGGTCATCAAATTCACGCCCAAAGCATTGAAGTTGACCGACACCTTGCCCGCCGCTTGGGATGCATCGCTATGCACCACAATGCCACTGCCTAGCTCTCGGGCTAATTCAACCACCGCCCGCACCGGCTGAGCTGCGCCGGTTTCGTTATTCGCCAACATGACGGATAACATTTTCAAATTTGTAGCAGCGCCCAGTAATATCCTAGCCTTGGCCATATCCAACACACCTTGCTCGCTAACTCGCAAGGTAGACGCCTTCCAGCCCTGCAGCTTCAGCGCCATGGCAGGGTCCATCAGCGATGCGTGTTCAACTGCGCTCACCCATAGCTCGGGGGCAGGATTACTAGCCGTAGCATCAGCCACACCATGCAAGGCAAGGTTATTCGCCTCGGTGCCTGATGAGGTGAAAATCACCTGGCTGGGATGGGCGCCGACCAGTGCGGCAACCTGCTCACGAGCCTTATCTATTGCCCCGCGTACCAAACGCCCATGGCGATGTACGCTAGACGGGTTGCCGTATATACCCTGCATATAGGGCAGCATGGCCTCTAGCACACGGGGGTCTAGTGGCGTAGTGGCATTATTGTCGAGATAAATGCTCATCTACTGCTCCGTCAAGCTATCAATACGCTGCAATACAATCGCATCACGCTGTAGGGAAACTTCCTGCACGTCTTTTTTGTCCATCAGGTCTTGCAGGCTGATACCGCCTAAAAAATTCTGAATCTGCTGGCTTAGGTCTGTCCATAGGTCGTGAGTAAGGCAACGCACATCACCCTGACAACTGCTGACGCCGCCACAGCTGGTGGCATCGACACTTTCATCCACAGCCGCAATGACCTCCGAAATGGAGATCTCCGCAGCACCTCGGCTTAAGGCATAACCACCACCGGGACCGCGAGTACTAGAAACCAAGCCACATTTGCGCACACGGGCAAATAACTGCTCTAGGTAAGACAGTGAAATTGCTTGTCGCTCAGAGATATCCGCCAACGCCACCGGGCCCGCACCAGCGTGCAACGCCAAGTCCAGCATTGCGGTAACGGCATAACGGCCTTTAGTTGTGAGCTTCATGACAAGAAAATACAAATAACCTAGTGGAATAGTCGGGATTATATAATACCCGACCAAAACAGTCAATTATTTGCAGTGCAGCGTGAAGTAAATCAGGGGGGCCGAAACACTACTTCCTAGGCTCGCCCAAATACATCTTAAATATCTTTTTGTGCAGCAGGCCATAGGGGGGGTGAAACAGCTGTATTGGGAACCCCTTGGTCACTTTAAGCACCGAGCGAGCGTTCGATAATTCCAAAAAACCCTCCTTGCCGTGATATTTGCCCATACCCGAGGCGCCAACACCCCCAAAGGGAATATCGTGGTTAAAGGCGTGCCAGCCCCAGTCATTGATCGTCACACCGCCGGAATGGGTGCGTCTCAATACTTCGGCCTGCTCCTGATCGCTGTCACCAAAGAAATACAGCGCCAGAGGACGATCGCCCTTATTAATATAGGCAATGGCATCGTCTAGGCTCTCATAGGTCACGATGGGCAGCACAGGGCCAAATAGCTCTTCCTGCAATACTCGCATATCTTCAGTGGTGTTATTCACCAACGTCAAAGGAATATAGCGACCATCGGCTTGCTGCTGGCCCAGCACACGTACATCGGCGCCCTTCTCTCGAGCGTCTTGTATCACGCCCTGCAGGCGCTGATGCTGGCGGTCATTCACCACATCGGTCTTGTCCAGGCCACCTGCATACATGGAGCTATAGGCCTTATCCATATGCTCGATAAATTCATCCACCTGACTAGGGTGCAGCAAGGCGTAGTCGGGGGCGATACAAACCTGCCCACCATTAGTGGTTTTGCCGTGGGCCAGCTTGCGCGCCGCATCAGCTAAATTACCTTTTTGAGAAATAATGGCGGGAGACTTGCCACCCAATTCCAAGGTTACCGGCGTCAAATTTTTCGCAGCCGCCTGCATGACCATGCGTCCTACATTGGTAGAACCGGTATAGACCAGATGATCCCAAGGCAAGCTAGAAAAATACTGCGCCATTTCCACCTCGCCACCGACCACAGCCACTTGACTAGGGCTAAATACCTCGGCAATCACCTCGGCTAAGGCTTTGGTAGTCTCAGGGGCGCTTTCCGACATCTTAATAACCGCACGATTGCCCGCCGCCAATGCTGCCGCCAAAGGGCCTATCGCCAAGTACACCGGAAAATTCCACGGCACAATAATACCTACCACGCCCTTGGGCTGGTATTGCACCGACGCGCTGTTGCCTTTAAATAATAGCTCCGTCTTGCGGCGCGAGGTTTTCATCCAGCCGCGCATACCTTTAAGGCTGTGATTGATATCCAACACACTGCCCATTACATCAATCAGCTTACTTTCATTTATGCTGCGGCGGCCAAAGTCTTGATTGATTGCCTCGGCAATGCGATCTTGGTTTTCCTGCAAGGCTTTTTTTAAGCTTTTCAGCTGCGCCTGGCGCTCTGCATAGCTAGGATATGTATCTTGTGCAAACGCCGCTTGCTGGTCTTCAAATACCGACTGCAGCGCCGCTTCTGTTTCAATGAGTGGATGTGTCATTAGATTCCCCTTGTATAGGCGTATCTAAATAGAATGGGAGGGATGGGTCAAGTGTGGAGAGACGACTTTGATGGGTTAAGGTGCCTTGTAGAGCTGGTCATGCGGACAGGCTGTTACAGACTATCCGCATGCATCATGATCTAAATCATCGACTCTTCATCTTTACGCCTAGCATCTTCAATATCATAAGTATTCAAACAAGGAATATCCAAGCCCTCGGCCTCACCTAGCTTTTGAATAGCTCCACACATTGCCTCGGAGCGCTCTTCCATTTTGTGCACATGATCTAAGATACGATTCACTGCCTGAGCAACAGGGTCGGACATACCCTTAGTCGTACCATAGGCATCAAAGCCCATGGTCGAGGCTATGGCGTCACGACGCTGCTCTTGCACATCATTAGGCTGGCGCACTACGCGAGCGGGAATACCCACTACCGTACAGCCCTCTTCTACCGGCTTTACAACCACCGAGTTAGAACCGACACGACCTTCTTTGGCTATAGTAATTGGGCCGAGAACTTTTGCCCCCGCGCCAATCACCACGCCGTCTTCCAAGGTTGGGTGACGCTTACCTTTATTCCAAGAGGTGCCGCCTAGTGTCACTCCATGATACAGGGTCACGTCATCACCAATCTCTGCCGTCTCACCAATTACCACGCCCATGCCGTGATCTATGAAAAAGCGGTGGCCAATGGTGGCACCGGGGTGAATTTCTATGCCAGTCATCCAACGAGACATGTGTGAAATAAAGCGAGCTAGCCACTTCGCCCCCTTCTTCCACAGCCAGTGGGAGAAACGATGAATCAACACCGCATGCAGGCCGGGATAACAGGTCAGCACTTCAAAGCTATTGCGCGCAGCGGGGTCGCGCTCAAATACACTGGCAATGTCTTCTCTAATTAGGGCGATAATGCTCATAGCTATTCTGTCTCGTCGCTCTTCGGAGCGGGCATGTGTTTCTCTGTGGCACTCAATGCACCACGCAATATGTTCAGTTCGCGCACTGTGGGTACGGCTCTATCGTATAAACAGCGCAGGCGACGCAGTATCAATATGGGGTTTGTTTGATTTAAAAACCCCAGACCACGTAAAACTTTCTCCATATGCCCATAAAAGCTTTCTAGCTCCTGGAAATTAGCGCGGCGATCCAAGGAGTGTGCTGGTGGCTCTTTTGCTTCACCCAAGGTAGCAAAGCGACCAGTTGGCTCTCCCTCCTTCGTCACTTCGCGCACATCCGCATGGGTTACGCCCTGAGCGCGGGCATCCGCCAAGGCCGTCATACGCACCTCATAGCTCAGCACCTGCACTGCAGCACCTAAATTCAAAGAGCTATAACTTTCATTCGCTGGGATATGCACCAGCAGCTGGCAGCAATCGATCTCTTCATTGGTCATGCCAGAGCGCTCTCGACCAAAGACTAACGCAACTTCATTGCCTTCGCCTTTAGCTTCGTCAATCACGCGTTCAGCAAATTCGCGGGGCTCTACAGAGGGTGCAGAAATAGCACGCTCTCTCGCGGTCGTCCCCACGACCAAACTGCAGTCCATCAGTGCTTCTGCCAAGGTAGAACAAATCACCGCATTGGCTAACACGTCATCTGCACCAGAAGCACGGGTAGTTGCCTCTTCGCTGGGGTAATTTTGCGGGTCCACTAAATATAAGCGCGTCAGCCCCATCGTCTTCATGGCGCGCGCAGCAGCACCGATATTACCGGGGTGCGAGGTATTGATTAAGACTATGCGGATAGGCTTGAGGGTGGCAATTGGCATGGATATTTAGGCGTTAAGTGAATGTGCAGGAATTTTAACACTGTATTTGAAGCAGGTCACAGTTTTAGGTAGTACACATACAACCTCCACACTCCCTAAACGATTGAACCTTAATCTGTAGTTAATCGAAAAAAAGGGAGACAGACATGGTTTTACTTATCCACTGCTGGCTCACTATCGTGAGCCTTGTGATAAGCATCTTCTTCGCGGTGCAGGGCGTCGGCCATTTCACCTTCCAAGTCTAAGCCACCCACATCCAAATCCTCTATATCTAAGTGAGCTACCTCATCTTCATTCAAATCCAAATCAACAACACCATGTTCAGCATCGCTCGCAAGGTCTAGACTAGACTCCGGCTCTGACAAATCCAAGTCCATTACTGGTCTTATCTCTGATACATTCTGTGCTCGCTCCAGCAACTCAGTTACCTGGTACTCCTGAGCTTGGCTCAATTGTGCCGCCCCCTGCAATAAAGCATCTGATTGCAGTTTTAACTCCTCTTGATTGCCCGTGCCCAACAGCACCTCCAAATTCAAAATTCGTAAATCAACATGCCTAGGAAAATCTTGCATGAGTTTTGCTAATGCCTGTTCAGCCATATCGTAAAAACCATAAGATAGGTAAACCCGAACTTCTGCTGTTTCACTAGCCAGCTCTGCTGCCGCGCTTTTTTTACGTGGCGCACCGGGGTTATAGTCTTCTGGCACAAACTCTGCGGCATCCGCACTGCCAGAAAAATACTGTTCTAATATTTGCTCCACTGCCAACTGCTGATCGGTCGAACTAAAGCTGCCACGCACCTGTGCCGCCAAAGTGTAACAACGCTCCTTTTTACCTTGCTTCGCTAAGACCTCTAGCTTCAGCAGCCAGTTTTTTAAATCACCCGACTGAGAATAAATCAGCTTATCGGCTTTTTTAGCGGCCTCTGGCAGCTCCCCATCCACAATTAACTTTTCCACCTCGTTTTGATCAGCCGAGGCAAACTTGGCTACCCCAGCAGAACTCTGCTTTAAATAGTCATCAGCATGCATGCGTACCGTTGCATCATGGGGCACCTCATTCGACACCTTTCCCGAGTCAGCCTCAACGTCCAACAATGCAATACTGTCCTGTATTACATCGTAATTAATTAAATCCGCTGTACTTTCAGGCTCTTCAGGCAGCAGGGTTGGCAGCACCGGAAGACCGCTAGGCTCAGCACTTTTTGTAGTGACCTTAATTACTGCAATAATAATCGCAACAACGATGAACACTAGAAGCAGCCACAGTGGATAGATAACCCACTGGCTTAGCCTATTTTGTTTCTCACTAGCAGCTAGTGGCTGCTCCGTTACTAATGGCGGCTCAGCAGCCTTTACATCAACTGTGTCTCTATAGGCATTTAGATCTGTATTGACTGCTGATATATCGACAAAATCTTGCCCCCTGTCTTCAGCTTCTTGCTGGACAAGCTCCCGCCTCATGACTCGAGCCTGTTCCAGTTTTTTCAATGCTCGTTCAAGCTCCAATACTTCAGCATCTATGGCCTGCTGCAATTCATACGTGCTTTTATTAACAGTTGCTATGCGGGCCTCTTGCGGCTCAAACACTTCCATCAATACGGCAACATCCCGCTCTTTTGGCACGATATCCGGGCTAGCTTCTACCGTCGAAGGCCTGGGAATATGTAACAACATACCCGATTTTAAGCTAGCCCCCGACATATCCAGAACACCCGCATTAGCCGCAACTATTTGCTGCATATAGGCCTTTAGCGGCATATCCACATTGCCACGAAAATGCTGGGCCAACAGGGAGAATTTATCACCATACTGCACAACATAGTCAATTGAAGCCATATCACCATGCAGGGGTACGTCCGCAGGCGCCTCGCTAAGCAGCTCTAAAGGGTCCGGCATGCGGATAGTCTGTCCAGGGTTTAGTTGGTCCAGCCCAGCGGGAAACTCTGCGGCGTTGAGCTGCTGTATTGCACGCATATAGCGATGTAAAGGGATATCCACCGAGCCGCGGTATTCAGCGGCTACGAGTGACAACACCTCGCCCCTCTGCACTTGGTGTAATTGCTCGCCCTGACTAACAGGCAGTGGCTCAGCCACAGACTCGGCACTCACAGCCTGAGTGGCTAGATCCGTTTTTTGCTGGGGCAAATACTGCGCTGGCAGGTCGACAATAACACTGCGCTGCACAAGAGCGCTGCCACCCGGCCACTGTAGTTCAAGCAGCAAGTACAGTACAGGTTCTCTCAACAACTGTGTGCTGTGCCCCTGTATTTGTAGGTGCTCACCGCCCACCACGTTCAAGATAATGTCATTTAAAAACCCGGAGTACTCTAGGCCACGCTGCTGGTAAGTGGCGGCGCTAGCAATATTCACCTGCAGCTGCGATGCAGCCACGGGGGTTTGGCTTTCCTGCAATACAGCCAAGGTAAACTGTAACGGCTGATTAAGGCGAGAGGTTAGCTCCACCTCCTGCAAATCCAGCGCCCATGCAGGCAGGCAAAAAACCATTGCCAAAATACTTAAAGCTGCTTTTCGACAGCCTAGCTTCACCCGCCCAATTCCCATGAAGTCCATCTACCTGTATTAATATCGTGATATTTTTGAGGTCGCATAGCCCGCGCCTCTCGCTGGAATCTATTCTATGTCATTTCACGCCAACAGGCATGCACTATGAGACAGTGGGAAAATCACCTGAAATTTGCTAGAATGCCGGCTCGCTCTTTTACAGTCTGTTCACCCTCTTAGTCGCTCTTGCAGCGAAGGTGTTTTTCTATGGCCATTCATCCTCTATTGACGATCGCTATCCGCGCAGCCCGTACTGCTGGCAATACTATCACTCGCTGCTCCGACCAGCTCGAACGCCTTACCGTTGAGCAAAAGACACTCAACGACTTTGTATCAGAGGTGGACCGCATGGCTGAAAAAGACGTCATCGAAATCATCCAAAAAGCCTACCCTAACCACGCTATTCTTAGCGAGGAAGCTGGAGAGATCCCGGCGAAAGACAAAGAAGGCGAAGACTTTAAGTGGATCATTGACCCACTCGACGGCACGACTAACTTTCTGCACGGCATGCCCCACTACGCAGTATCCATCGCCTGTATGATAAAAGGCCGCTTAGAAATCGCCGTGGTTTACAATCCAGTGACGGATGAGCTATTCACCGCCAGCCGCGGCAATGGCGCTAAGCTAAACAATACGCGTATTCGTGTATCGGGCCGCCCCAGCCTGGACGGCGCCCTACTCGGCACCGGCATTCCATTCTCCCAAGACCGCGACTTTGACGCCTACCTAAGCACCATGCGCAAGTTTATGGGCCGCCCTGCTGGCATTCGCCGCGCCGGAGCTGCAGCCCTAGATCTAGCCTATGTGGCTGCAGGTCGCTTTGACGGCTTCTGGGAAGAGCAGCTAAAGCCCTGGGATATGGCTGCGGGTGTATTGCTAGTGCGTGAAGCGGGCGGCCTAATCGCCGACCTAAACGGCAACAGTGACTTCATGGAAAGTGGCGACGTGGTTTGTGGCACACCTAAGGTCTACAACGAGATGCTGCCATTCGTTAAGCGCTAGAGCCCTTTCTAGCAACAATAAAAAAGCCCCGCAATGCGGGGCTTTTTTATACCTATAACTTAATACTACTCCCTATGGAATAGCATCTAATTCATCCCGCTTTTCTTCGGACTCAACCAAGTCATCTTTGTTGATATTCATCATCAACAAGCCCGTGCTAGCCACGAAGATAGACGAATAAGTACCGACAATCACACCAATGATCAAGGCAAAGGCAAAGGAGTGAATCACTTCTCCACCCAAGGTATACAAGGCAACTAATACGATCATCGTGGTGACCGAGGTCATCAAAGTACGTGACAAGGTTTGATTGATAGAGCTGTTCAACACATCAATAGACTCGCCACGACGCATCTTGCGGAAGTTTTCACGAATGCGATCAAATACAACAATCGTATCATTCAATGAGTAGCCGACTACCGCCAGCAAGGCTGCCAATACCGTTAAGTCAAACTCAATGCCCGTGATTGAAAACACACCCATGGTGATAATCACGTCGTGTATCAATGCAGATACCGCGCCAATAGAGAATTTCAACTGGAAGCGGAAAGCCACGTAAATCACAATAGCCAACAAGGCAAACAACATGGCCATGCCGCCATCTTCGCGTAGCTCTTCGCCAATTTGCGGGCCAACAAACTCGATACGGCGCAAGTCAACTTCAGGATTTTGCTCGCGCAGCAAGTCCATAACAGCATCACTTACTGCCGAGGACTCCAGTCCTTCACGGGGCTGAATGCGTACCATCACATCCTTGGCAGTGCCAAAGTGTTGTACAACCGCATCATCGTAGCCGCCGGCATCTAGGGCCGCACGGATAGGCGGAAGATCTGCCGCATCCTTATAACCCACTTCGATCAAATAACCACCAGTGAAGTCGATACCCAACACCAAGCCATTAGTACTGAGACTGGTGATAGAACCTGCAATCAACACACCAGACAAAGCCATAGCAATGAAGCGACCCTGCATAAACTTAAACGCGGTAGCCTTCATGCCCTGGCCCCAGGAAATAGCAATACCCTTCAAGCGCTTGCCGCCGTAAAACAAGTTAACCAGTGCGCGTGTGCCCATAATAGCAGTGAACATAGACGTTAAAATACCGATAGACAATGTTACCGCGAAGCCTTTGATGGGGCCTGTTCCAAAGGAAAACAGCAGTGCAGCAGCAATAAAGGTGGTGATATTCGCATCGGCAATCGTACTAAAGGCCTTGTTATAACCCTCGTGGATCGCTTCTTGTATTTTACTACCTGCACGCAGCTCTTCTTTAATACGCTCAAAGATCAGCACGTTAGCATCTACCGCCATACCAACGGTCAATACGATACCGGCGATACCTGGCAAGGTTAGTGTAGCTTGCAGCATACTCATGACCGCGAAGATCATTACAAGGTTAGCGGTAAGGGCGACATTGGCAATCAAGCCAAAGGCCTTGTAGTAGACAACCATAAAGATCAATACGGCGATCAAGCCAATAATCACAGACTGCTGCCCCTTGGCAATATTATCTGCACCCAAACTTGGGCCTACAGTACGCTCTTCAACAATTTCCATCGGCGCCTTTAGAGCACCTGCGCGTAATAACGTGGCTAAACGAGAAGCTTCCGACTTACCTAGGCCTGTGGTTTGAAATTTCTTACCAAACACACCGTTAATCGTCGCAATACTAATAACCTTCTCAACAGTGCGTGCTACACGTTCTTTTTTGCCGTTAACGATCTTGGTATCAAACTTTGTTTCCTTGTAAATCACCGCCATCGGCTTCTTGGTGTTTTTCTTGGTGTTCTTCAGCATCTTGTCGGCGCCCTTGCTGTCCAAGGTGATGCTCACCGCAGGCTGGTTATTCTCGTCATAGGACACCACCGCGTTCTGAATATTCTCACCGGTAACAATTACATTACTGTTAAGTAGTACGGGGTAACCTTCACGGTGCTGAAATAGCTTGGCACCGACCGGTATGCGCCCGCTCTCTGCTGCCGCTATTCCTTCCTGGTAAGTACCGTGTTGCATGCGGTATTCAAGCGTAGCGGTGGAGCCCAATATTTCACGGGCCTTGGCGCTGTCTTGTACACCCGGTAGTTGCACAACAATACGGTCTAGCCCCTGCTGCTGAATCACCGGCTCCGACACACCCAGAGAATTCACTCGATTGCGCAAAGCAGTAATATTTTGTGTCAACGCCAGTTTCTTCTCGGCAATGATCGCCTCAGGGCGCAGAGAGACCAACAGGTGAAAGCCTTTTTCATCTTCGGTTTCGGCAAACTGTAAGTCCTTGAACAAGGGCTTTAGCTTAGCCAGTGCCGCTTCGCGCTTTTCTATAGCGGTAAAGCGAATACGCAGCTTCTCACCTTCGGCACGAGTACCGCGGTTGCGAATTTTATCTTCGCGCAAATTAGTGCGAATATCACTGGCATAGCTTTCCATAACACCCGTAATCGCCCCTTTCATATCCACCTGCATCAGGAAGTGAATACCGCCGCGTAAGTCCAATCCTAGGTACATAGGATTGGCATTTAAGTCACGCAACCAATTGGGTGTCGCCGGGGCCAAGTTCAGGGCCACCGTATAATCGTCTTTATCAAGCGACCCTATTAAAGCATCGCGTGCTTGTAGCTGCTCTTCGCCCGAGGAAAAACGCATCAGCACTCGGCTCTGATCAGCATCAATAGAGGTCGCCACCAAACCCTGTTTCTTCAGTGTGTTTTCTAACGAAGTGGTAAAACTCGGTGTCAAAACATCGTTAGCCGATGAAATTTGCACGGCAGGATCTTCGCCATACAAATTAGGCGCTGCGTAAATGCAAGCAAAAGAGATAACGGCAATTAGAAGAAGATACTTCCAAGCAGGATAATGGTTCACGGTGATATAGCCTTAATATTTTCTATTCATCAAAAAAGGCCCCTTTCGGAGCCCTTTATGCTGGTACTTACTTAGCGCTCTTCACGGTGCCCTTAGGCATCAATGCAGAAACCGCTTGGCGCTGGATGTTAACTTCAACATTGTCATTCAGCTTAATGGTGAGAAATGTCTCGCCAACGTCAGCTATTTTACCTAGCAAACCGCCGGTAGTGACCACTTCATCACCCTTCTGCAGGGCCGCAACCATCGTACCGTGCTCTTTAGCTTTCTTTTGCTGAGGACGAATCATCAAAAAATACATCACTACAAATAAAATACCAATCGGTAACAACTGTAGTAAACCGCCTTCTGGAGCTGCTTCAGCAGCGTGGGCAGGAGCAACTAATACATTCAAAATACTTTCTAACAACATGGGGTAACCTCTTAAAATCGGCGCATATTATGGCATATGGGTGTAGTAATGGGGGGTTTTTATTGGTTTTCAAGCAAGCGAGACATTCTAACCGTAGGAGCGGGCCCCGGCCCTTTTTATTTGGCAGGAAAGCTCTCTTCTACCGCATATCTTGCATAGAAGTCTTTAGCATATTCTTCCAAAGTACCGGCCTCTATCGCCCCCCGCAGATCAGCCATAAGCTGTTGATAATAATGTAAATTATGCAGTGTATTCAGGCGTGCGCCCAAAATCTCTCCACACTTATCTAGGTGGCGCAGATAGCTGCGGCTGTAATTCTTGCAGGTATAGCAGCTGCAATTCTCATCCACTGGCCCGGTATCTTTAGCGTATTTGGCATTGCGGATTTTCACTATGCCGTTGGCGGTGTACAAAAATCCGTTGCGGGCATTGCGCGAAGGCAATACACAGTCAAACATATCAATGCCGCGCAGCACCGAGTCGACAATATCTTGCGGCTTGCCCACCCCCATCAAATAGCGCGGCTTATCCTCTGGCATATGCTCTACCGTGGCATCCAGCATGCCGTTGCGCTCGGGGCGCGGCTCACCCACCGACAAGCCGCCAATAGCGTAGCCGTCGAAGCCTATTTCTTCCAAACCATCTACCGACTCCTTTCGCAACACGGGGTGCATACCACCCTGAATAATGCCGAATAGTGCATTCGGATTGCCCGCGTGGGCATCCTTACTGCGCTGCGCCCAGCGCAGAGACAGCTCCATCGAAATGCGCGCCTCTTCTTCCGTTGCCGGATA